>Ga0182024_10002524_pt1 | contig 45233 bp, 32 predicted proteins | sample P32metaG_FD_120480 | JGI IMG/M metagenome (GOLD analysis project Ga0182024, IMG submission 120480) | Permafrost microbial communities from Stordalen Mire, Sweden - P3-2 metaG (Illumina Assembly) | ecosystem: Environmental > Terrestrial > Soil > Wetlands > Permafrost | place: Sweden: Stordalen... | reverse complement strand
TGTGACCAGACTAGCCGGGTACGACCTGGCTGACGTCCAGGGCATCATCGATCGCGCGTTGGCCGCGCGTAATCGCGGCAAGTTTGTAGTGGATGTGCAGAGGGGCGGAAACGAGGCGGGCGATCGTTGGCTGCGCGAGGCTGCCCAGGCCATTCCCAAGGATCGCGTGGTGCTCGACGACTCTCCCGGTGTGCTTTACGGCCAAGCGGATGTCATCGGCTATGCGTCCTGGGGATCCAATGATCCGAACCGGAAGCAGCGCCACCTCGGCTTTCGCTGGCTGCCGGGCGCCATCATGACGGAATATGTATCCACCAACGCCCGGACGTTCCAGCGCCCGTCCGATAAATGGATGCTGGGTGCGCCTTTCGGCGGATCGGGGCAGAGCTTGACGGCCGACTATATTCATGACGGTGTCACCGGCGCATCCGGCCACGTGTACGAACCGTATTTGCAGTTCACGCCGCGGCCAAACATCCTGCTCCCGGCTTATTACAACGGCCGCAATCTCGCTGAAAGCTACTATCTCGCCATTCCATTGCTGAGCTGGATGAACGTGGTGATCGGGGATCCGCTTTGCGCGCTGGGACGCCCGTGAGATGGGCCGTCGACTGGGGCAGCATTTTCTCGCGAACAAAGCCATCCTGGAGCGGATCGCCGCGACAGCCTGCCCGGAAACAGCCGCGGTGGTGGTCGAGATCGGACCTGGAAAAGGTGCGCTGACCTCCTATCTGCTGGCCCGCGCCGAGCGCGTCATCGCCATAGAAATCGATCCGGTTCTGGTTCAATACCTGCGCGCCAAATTCCGTGACGACCCAAAGCTTACGATTGTCGACGCCGACGTCTTGAAAACCGACCTCGCGCAGTGGGGCCCAATCACGGTGACCGGCAACTTACCCTACTACATCACGTCGCCAATCCTGTACAAGGCGCTATCTCTGGGTCCGCAACTCACGCGCGCGGTCTTTCTGGTGCAGAAGGAAGTTGCCGAGCGGCTGACTGCCAATCCAGGCACGCGCGACTACGGTTATCTGAGCGTGCAGACGCAGCTCTTGAGCACGCCGGAGCTAGTCTTCACGGTGCCCGCCTCGGCCTTTCGCCCGCCGCCCAAAGTGGAGTCGGCCGTGGTGAGCTTCCGGCCGCGAGCTGACCTCTGGGTTCCCGATCCGAAGCGGTTCCTGGAGTTCGTGGGGCACTGTTTCCGGCAAAAGCGTAAAACGATTCGCAACAATCTGCTCGGCCTTTACGACCGCGCCTGGCTGGATGCCATCCCCGCCGCCTCGAAACGCGCGGAGCAGCTGTCGATCCCCGAGTTTGTGGATTTGTTCGATCGAGTGGTGGCTGGCCCGGCGCCTCCGCTATCCTGAGATTTCATGCTGCGCGTTCGTTTTGCTCCCTCGCCTACGGGCTATCTGCACATTGGCAGCGCGAGGACTTTCATTTTCAATTGGCTATATGCTCGCCGCAATCACGGGACGATGGTGCTGCGCATTGACGACACCGACGTCGATCGGAACAGCCAGGCTTCGCTCGACTCGATTTTCGAGGGACTAAAATGGCTCGACCTCGGCTGGGACGAAGAATATCGTCAGTCGGATCGGCTCGAATTGCACCGCCAGATGGCCTGGAAGATTTTCGAAAAAGGACTTGCCTATCGCGATTTCGCGCCGGCCTCGGTAGGCGCCGAGGAAAAGTCATTTGAAGGCGGCCCTTGGCTATTCAGTCCGGAAATGCACATTGTTTCCCGCGAGGAAAGCGACCTCCGGGCCAACTCCGGCGAGCCTTTCGTGCTTCGATTCCGGGTGCCTCGCGAGACTTCGCATGCGGTCGAGTTCCGCGATGCGGTTTATGGCGAACAATCCAAGCTGCCGGCGGATATCGAAGACTTCGCATTGCTCCGCAGCAACGGTCTTCCGACCTATCACATGGCGTCCTGCGCCGACGATATCGACCTGCGCATCAGCCAGATTATCCGCGGCCAGGATCACCTGACCAATACGTTCAAGCACGTTTTGATCTTCGATGCGTTGGGCGCGACGCGGCCCAATTTCGCCCATCTTCCGCTGCTGCTCGCTCCCGATGGCTCGAAGCTTTCCAAGCGCAAACACGGGCCGGTGGTGAGCGTCACAACGTACAAGGACGCGGGTTTTCTGCCGCAAGCGTTCATCAATTTTCTATCGCTGCTGGGGTGGTCGCCGAAGGACAACCGCGAAAAGATGAGCCGCGAAGAGCTGGTCGAGGCTTTCTCGTTTGAAGGAATCAATCACAGCAACGCGATCGTCAACTTCACTGACGAAGATCCGTTCGATCCAAAGGCGGTCTGGCTCAACTCCGAATACATTCGGGCGTTGCCATTGGATGAACTGTCGCAGCAGCTCTTGCCTTTCATGCCTGCCGCTGACTCCGCCAAGATGCGTCAGGTAGCGCCGCTGGTGCGAGAACGCATTAAGCTATTGAGCGACGTCCAAACGGTCGCAGACTTTTTTTTCGTCGAAAAGCTTTCGCCATACGATCCGGCTGAACTTATTCCGCAGAAGGGCGACCGGGAACTCGCACTCAAAGTCTTGCAGCAGGCGCAGGCAACGCTTGCTAAAACAGACTTCAGACACGATGCCCTCGATACCGCCCTCCGTGCCGACGCCGCGCATTTGAAAATCAAACCGGGCCAAATGTTTCAGCCCATCCGGGTAGCTGTTTGTGGCAGAAAGACAGCGCCCCCATTATTTGAGACTTTGGAAGTAATTGGGCAACCAGGAACCAACACTCGGATCGAACAAGCCATCGCGTTATTGAATCAAGGAGATCATGAACCCGTTAACCAATGAGGCCGATGCCGGGGCCGTTGTTCCAACCGAGCCTTCGCCTTCCAACTTCATCCGCGAGATCATTCTGGATGATCTCAAAACCAATAAATACGGCGGCCGCGTGCATACGCGGTTTCCGCCGGAGCCGAACGGCTATCTGCACATCGGCCACGCCAAGTCGATCAACATAAATTTCGGTTTCGCCAAGGAGTTCGGCGGCAAGTGCAATCTGCGATTCGACGACACCAACCCTTCGAAGGAGGAGGTGGAATATGTCGAATCGATCATCGAAGATGCCCGCTGGCTGGGCGGCGATTGGGGCGACCGGCTGTTCTACGCTTCCGATTATTTCGGTCAGCTCTACGAATGGGCCGTTCAACTGATCAAGGCTGGCAAGGCGTATGTCTGCGATTTAACCGCGGATCAGGTACGCGAGCAGCGCGGCACGCTCACTGAACCCGGCCAGGAGAGCCCCTACCGCAACCGGTCTGTCGACGAAAACCTGGAGCTGTTCCAACGCATGAAAGCGGGCGAATTTCCCGATGGCGCACGAACGCTGCGCGCGAAAATCGATATGGCCTCGCCCAACCTGAACCTGCGCGATCCCATCATGTACCGCATCCTGCGCGCCGAGCATCACCGCACCGGCAACCAGTGGTGCATCTATCCCATGTACGATTTCGCGCATGGAGAGTCGGATTCCATCGAAAAAATCACGCACTCCATCTGCACGCTCGAATTTGAAGATCATCGGCCGCTCTACGATTGGTACGTCGAACAGCTCGGCATTTATCATCCGCAGCAGATCGAGTTCGACCGGCTCAATCTCACCTATACGCTGTTAAGCAAACGCAAGCTGCTGCAGCTGGTACAGCAGAAGTATGTCAACGGCTGGGACGATCCGCGCATGCCCACCATCTCTGGGCTTCGCCGCCGCGGCTACACGCCGGAAGCGATTCGGAATTTTTGCCGGCGCGTGGGTGTCTCGAAAACCAACGGCACCACGGAACTGGGGCTGCTCGAATACTTTCTTCGAGACGATCTAAACAAGCGCGTGCCGCGCGTGATGGCGGTGCTGCGGCCGCTGCGTGTAGTTATCGACAACTATCCGGAAGGCCAAGTCGAGTACATGGAAGCGGTCAATAATCCCGAAGACGCGACCATGGGGACGCGCACGGTACCGTTCTCGCGAGTGCTCTTCATCGAGCAAGACGACTTTCGCGAAGACCCGCCGAAGCAGTATTTCCGCCTGTCGCCGGGCAGGGAAGTCCGGTTGCGCTACGCGTACTTCATCACCTGCACACGCGTGGTTAAGAACGAAACTGGACAAGTCGTCGAGATCCACTGCACCTACGATCCCGCCACACGCGGCGGCAATGCGCCCGACGGCCGAAAGGTGAAATCGACCATCCACTGGGTTTCCGCCGATCACGCTATCGGCGCTGAAGTGCGGCTTTACGACAATTTATTCACTAAGGAAGATCCCAACCAGGTCGAAGAAGGCCGGGATTTCACCGCGAATCTGAATCCCAACTCGCTGGAGGTTGTCAGCGGCGCCAAACTCGAACCCAGCCTCCGCGGCGCCCCGGCTGGCAGCCGCTATCAATTTGAACGCCTGGGATATTTTGCCGTCGATCTGGATACCACCGCGAACAAGCTGGTGTTCAACCGGACCGTGGCGCTGCGCGACACCTGGGCGAAAATCGAGAAGAAATCGAAATGATCATTCTCGGATTGGGCGGCATTCTAAAGGACCCGGCCTGCGCCGTTTTGAAGGATGGCGAGCTGGTGGCCGCGCTGGAAGAGGAAAAGGTTGCGCGGCAATTCCGCGTTGGTGCGCTGCCCGAAGAGGCCATCGCGGCCTCATTCGCGATCGCGAAGATTTCCGCGCCCGATGTCAACTGCGTCGCTCTGGCTCGACCCTTCGCGCAGGACATTCACCTGACGTTGCGCTCGCACTTTCCGAACGCTCAGGTCGTGATGGTGGAGCATCACGCGGCGCACGCTGCCTCGGCCTATTATCCCTCGCCCTTCGAAGACGCCACCGTATTGACGCTCGACCGCGATGGAGATTTCCGCTCCGCCGCGCGCTGGCGTGCTTCCCGCAACCAGATCCAGCTCGAAAAAGACGTCTATTATCCCGATTCGCTGGGTGATCTGTACGGCCGGGTGACTGAGCTGCTCGGATTCAACGCCGGGGCTGACGAGCACAAAGTGCAGTGGCTCTCTACCGCCGATTCGGGCGATGAGTACGCGCCGGTGTTTGAGGAGGTCCTCGGGGGCGGTCCCTGGCCCTGCCTCAACCGCTCTTATTTCGATTCCGATCGTCTGAGCCAAGGCGGCTTCAGCGAGAAATTCTACGCCAGGGTGGGCCTCGACGACGGCGCGGAAATCCCGCAAACCAAAAAGGCGGCGATTGCAGCCGGGCTGCAGCGTGCCGTCGAGAACATCGTGCTGCGAATGGCCGGACCCGGCGAAAAATTGTGCCTCGCGGGCGGACTGGCGCTCAATTCGCTGCTGATCAGCTCGCTCGAAAAATCGAAGCAAGTCTTCGTGCAGCCTGCCGCCGGAAACGCGGGCACAGCGTTAGGAGCCGCGTTCTGGGCTTGGAACAGCGTCTTCGGCCAGACCAAGCGCGCGACGCTCAACGATCTGTGCCTCGGCCCAAGTTATGACGCCGAGCAGATTAAGAAGGTGTTGGAGAACTGTAAGCTACGGTTCCGCTATCTGGTGACGACGGACGAACTTTGCGAGCGCGCGGTGCGTGAGCTGAATGGCGAAAAGATCATTGCCTGGATGCAGGGCCGCATGGAATTTGGCCCTCGTGCGCTGGGCAATCGAAGCATCCTGGCCTCGCCATTGAATCCTTATTCCACCGAAAACCTGAATATTTATATCAAGCACCGGGAGCCTTTTCGAAAGTTTGCAGCGTCGGTCCCGGCGGAACTCGCCGGAGAGTATTTTGAAGCCGGACCGAATGCCCGCTACTTAGCAACCGTCGGACGCGTGCTGCCGCCGTATCGCAAGACCTTTGAAGCCGCCGTAATGGGCCAGGATGCCGTGCGTGTTCACACGGTCCATCAGGACGACAATCCCATTTACCACAAATTGCTGCATACGGCGGGGAAGGCCACCGGACTGCCGGTCTTGTACAACACCAGCTTTAACCTATTCGGCGACCCCCTGGTTTGCACACCGCGCGATGCGGTCCGCAGTTTCTATTCATCCGGGATAGACGCGCTCTTCGTGGGAAATTTCCTGGTAGAAAAGTAGCGCTGCCGCGTCACTTCCCCGTCAGAGGCTCGATAATTTTCGAGAGAAGATCCGGTTTCGTGGCATCCCGCGTCAAGTGCGGATATTTCTCGCCGCCTTGGTATTCGATGCGATGGACGCTGTAGTATTCGCCGTTCTTGATGAGGAGCTCAATCGTCTTCGGCCCGGCGGCCGTGCTCTGTACAGCCTCCCGCAAGATAGTTTGCGTGAACTGCCGATTGTTCACCGCGATGATCTTGGTCGCGGGAGCGATGGCGGCCTTTTCAGCGAGACCCGCATAGGCGACGTCGCCGATCGTGCCGTCGTCCTTTACTTCGATGCCCAGCGAGTACATTAAATTCACCGATTTCCTGTATTCTTCCACCGCCTTCTCTATTGCCGACGGCGTCTTGTCGTAGGTTAACTTCCATCCGGCGTTTTCGATTCCGCCCAGCGGCGCGCGCGGAGCAGTGGACGTAAGCCGGTCCCGCAGGAACTTCGCCCAATCGTAGTTTTGCACCGAATTTAGACCCGCCACGATATCGTCAAACGTGTAAGGCTTCAGTTCCGGCTTCCCGCCCGGCCCGCCGTGAAAGGACCGGCAAAAATCGTTCAGCGACTTCTTGCCCTTGCTGAGTTGACGGATCAGAACGTCCGCTTCGAGCCAGATCAGCGTGCCCTCGTCGTAATAGTCCACGCTCCGCCTGTATTCCGAGTAATCGTCACGAGCAAAATAGAGCAGTTGAGCGGCTACCGCCGTGTCTTCCAGCGGCCGCCAGGTCCGCCCCGATTCTCGATCCAGCGCCGCAGCCTGTTCCGCCAGCGCTTCCCGGAATTCTTCGGGCGTACGCAAACCGCTCCGGGGCGTCAAAATCTCCCCCAAATACTGCGTGAGGCCTTCGTAGACCCACAGCAGATCGCCTTTCATTGGCTGGCTGTAATCGGATACCACCAGACCGGCCGGCCGCCTGTATTTCCCGTTCCAGGAGTGCGTGAATTCGTGCGGCAGCAAATCAGCGGTCACCTTCCGGGCGCCGTCGTCGATGAGCGCGCGCTCGCCCAGCCGGTCGTCGCTCGATTCGTGATGCTCCAGTCCGAAGCGCGCAATATGGTCGCTCAGCGTCAGTAGAAAATGATAGTCGCGATAATGACGCGATCCGAACAGCGCGCCCGTCTCTTTCACCAGGTTGCGGTAATGCGTCACATCCTCGGGCGTGATTTCCAGTGCGCGGTCGCTATCGGCGGCAATATGCAGATAGTGGGCGATGGCTCCATCGGCGCCAAGATCCACGGTGCGATAGTGCAGCCCCGCCGATACCGGCGAATCAATCAGCGTGTCCAGTGGCGCGGACTGAAATTCAATCTCGTTGCCGGAATCGCGTGCAATTGGTAACGCTGTTCCATAGCGCCATGAGTCGGGAATGCGCAGGTTAGCCTGGTATCGCAACTGCACCGGCGGAGTGCCTTGCGGATACAACAGGAGCTGATTCCAGTTCATCACCGCGAGTTCCGACGTCGTGGAGCCGCCCGACGAGAAGCCCCCCGATTCGGGAGCGGCGATGAAATCAAACGCGACATCTAAACTTGCCGTCCCACTGGGAACTGTCACGTGAAACGCGTAGACGTTTACGGAATCGCGCGTCCATGGAATCGCCTGCCCTCCGGCCTCAATCTTCAAGCCCACCAGATCCGTGATCGGCCCCGTCGGCGAATGTTCGCCGGGGATCCATTGCGGATAGAGCAGTGTCACCGGGCCCGCCTTGACCGGCATCGTCATGTGGACGTGATAGAGCCGTCTGGTGGCGTCGCTAGCGTCAACTTGCAGCCGGATGGTCGGATCTTGGGCGGCTAGGATCGGCGCAATCAGACCAAGGAGAAACAACGAGCGCATAAGTAATTATCCCATCCACGGGAAGTGCAGAGCTGCCGGCGAAGTTCCACACAGCTCTTGCAAGCTGACGATGTATCCGGGGGCAGGCCGGGCAATCACGGAATAAGTGGCGATGTTTGTCGCGCAGAATCTTTGAATTAACCGGAGCAGCCCTTGAGCAGGCGAACGATGCAGGTATGCTGACTATCGCCTGCCATAGCCCACTACCCGCGCGGTGGATCCGCGTGGGACTCCGCAAAAATTGAGGAAACTTCCCGTGTCCCAAACCGCCACCATGATTCCTATCGCTGCCAGCAAGCGGCTGTCTATGCCCGACGCTAAGCTGCTGGGGAAATCCAATCCCGGCCAGACCATAAGAGTGAGCATCTACGTCCGGCAAAATCCCAGACCAAGTCCCGATACCACGCACGCGCTTGAAAATTTGAGCACCGAGCTTCCCGGCAAGCGCCGCTACTTGACCACCGACGAATTCACTAACTCGTTCGGCGCGGATCCGGCGGACTTGGAGAAGGTGGCGAACTGGGCGGGTCAAAACAAGCTCAAGGTAATCGATTCCAGTGCCGCAAAGCGGAGGGTGCTGGTCGAGGGCGCGATCGCCGATATCCAGCGGGCCTTCGGCACTGAGCTGCACGAATACGAGCACCCCACCGAAGGCCGTTTCCGTGGCCGTGAGGGCGAGCTTCACGTTCCTGCCGACCTGTACGGCATTATCGAGGGAGTGTTTGGGCTGGATACGCGCAAGGTCGGACGTCCCCGCTATCGGCGCGGGCGCCTGGCTCCCTTGACTTCAAAAGACGCAAAGGCTGCCAGTGTTTCGAGTTCATTTCCTGGCAGTTTCTTCCCCAATCAACTGGCCGATTTGTACAGTTATCCGAAGCAATTCGACGGATCGGGCCAAAATGTGGCGATCTTTGCGTTTAATGGCTTGCCAGACACCGATCCTCATGGCGGATACGACGCGGCCGCGCTCAAGACTTATTTCGAGCAGGTGCTGGGCGGAAAAACGCCGCAAATCACTAACGTCGTCGTGCAAGGACCCGGCAATAATCCCGGGCCGGACACTCCCAGCTCGGACCAACAGGGCGATTCAACTGGCGAAGTGATGCTGGACATGTGCGTCCTGGGATCGGTCGCGCCAGGCGCAAACATCTTCATGTACTTTACTGAGTTCACCAGTCAAGGATGGTTGGACGCGATCCATGAGGCGATCACGGATCAAAACAACGTCTCCGTGATCTCCATCAGTTACGGCAATCCTGAAGACGATCCGCGCGGCGCTTGGACCAAGATGGGCGTGCAGTTGGTCAATCAAGCTTTTGAGGCGGCCGCCGCCAAAGGCATTACGATCTGCTGCGCATCTGGTGACGATGGATCGAGCGATCAGGTCCGGCGCGGAACGCACGTGGATTTTCCGGCGTCCAGCCCGTACGTACTCGGCGTGGGTGGCACGAAATTAGTTGCTACCAACGGGGATTCGCCCACTATCTCGTCGGAAACGGTATGGAATGAGACGGTGCAGAGCGACGGTGCCGGGGGCGGCGGAGTGAGCGCGGTTTTCGCGAAGCCGGCTTACCAGAACGGCGTCAAGGTCCCGCCTTCGGCAAATCCGCCGCATCATATCGGGCGCGGCGTGCCGGACGTGGCTGCCGTCGCCGATCCGGAAACTGGCGTCGTCGTAATGCACATCGATGGCCAGAGCCTGGAATCGATCGGCGGTACCAGCGCGGCCGCGCCGCTCTGGGCGGCTCTTATCGCGCGGCTGAGCCAAGGCCTGAAAGCGCGTTGCGGATTTCTGAACCCGGTGATCTATACGAAATGTTCAAACGGCATCCTTCGCGACATCACCATCGGGAACAATGGAGCATACTCGGCCGGCCCGGGATGGGATGCCTGCACGGGACTCGGCAGCCCGCAGGGAGAGCGGTTGTTCGCCGCGCTCAGCGGAACGCCTGCGGTCGCGACCGTTTCAGGCGATTAACCGCGCCTACGACTTCAAGTACCAGGGCACGTTTCACAATTGCGACCCTTGAGCAGCAGTAGCCCCACGAGCAATTTGCTGCGCTGGTTGTGAAGAAAGTAGTGATACCAGCGATGCACCACCAGTGTCGGGATCACCACCGCGATCTCACGATCCTTATGTTTCTGCTCGAGCGCCAGTATATGATCGATAATCGGCTAAACCACCGTGCCGCTTCCGGGCCGTATGCGGCCGACGCTAGCGCGTCCAATCCAAAGATAGGTGCACCCCGCGCCGGCCCCAGCCTTTCTTGTTTCTCTTGACTGGACGGCAGCGGTGCGCCCAGCAGCAGGTCTGAAAACGCTATGGTTGGGCCTTTACGCAGCAACCCGCTTCGCCATGCGTCGCTTAGGAAATCGCCGCCTTGACCGCTTCGATAATGTGGCGCGCCGAGATACCGAACCTGTCGATCAGCTCTGCTGGTTTGCCACTATGCGGAATTTCCCGAACCGCCAGCTTCGTGGCGCGAATATCTTCCTTGGCAAGCGCCGAAAGAACGGCATCGCCGATTCCTCCGTGTGCGTAGTGATCCTCAACCGTGATCACGATTCCGCCGCATCCGCGCACGCCGGCGATCAGCTCCTCGCGATCAATCGGGTGAACGCTGAATAGATCGATCACTCGTACCGCGATGCCCTCCTGCTGGAGTTGCTCATAAGCCTTGAGCGCCTCAAAGACTGTGACGCCCGCCGCCACGATGAGCGCTCTATCGCGGTCGCTTTTTCGCAGAACCTTGCATTTGCCAATCTGAAACGGTTCCTGCGGCCCGTAAAGGATCGGCGTATTAGGCCGCCCGGCGCGCAGGTAACCGGGCCCAGGCTGCTCGGCAATCAGACCGGTGGCTCTCCAGGCGCTGGTTGCATCGGAAGGATAGAGCACCGTAAAATTCGGTTCGGCGCACATCATCGCGAGATCCTCGAGGCCCATTTGCGAGGGGCCGTCCTCGCCGATCGAGACGCCGGCGTGGGTTCCCACAAATTTGATGTTGAGATTGCTGATCGCCGCCATGCGGATAAAATCGAAGGCGCGCGTAAGAAAGCAGGCGAACGTAGAGACGAACGGCACCTGCCCTCGCGCCGCAAGCCCCATTGCCATTCCAGTCATATTCTGCTCGGCGATGTAGCCTTCAAAGAAACGATCGGGCGCTACTTTTTGAAAATCCTCCGTGTAGGTGGAGTTCTCAACGTCGCCATCCACCACGACGATGCGAGGATCAAAAGATGCCAGAGCCGCCAGCCCGTCTCCGAAGCCTCTTCGCGTGGAGACCTCCTTGCCGCCGGCCTCATAGGGCGGAACCGGGAGTTGCGCGGACCTGCTTTTTGCGGTAGTTTGCACCGGACTCGGCTGCGGCGGTATCTTCGGCTGCCACTCAGTATGCACTCCGCTGATCTGCCGCCTGAGTTCCGATACCACCTTTTCCGCCATGTCGTGATCCAGCGCCTTACCGTGCCACCCCTCCTTGCCTTCAATGCTCCCGAGCCCTTTGCCTTTCACCGTTCGAGCCAGCACAACGGTTGGACGCCCCTTGGTATGCTGAGCTGTTTCGTAAGCCGACAGCAATTCTTCGACACTGTGTCCATCCACCGTCAGTGCCTGCCAACCGAACGCCTCCCAGCGAGCTCGGTAAGTTTCCAAGTGATATTCGAGCATGGTGGGCTGGCTCTGGCCCAAACGATTGATGTCGAGCGTGACGCATACGTTATCGAGTTGGTGGAAGGCCGCCCATTGCGCCGCTTCCCAATTGGATCCCTCGGCCGACTCGCCGTCTCCAATCAGCACATAAACTCGCTGATCAGAGTGCCATAGTTTCTTTGCGCCGACAGCCATGCCGACGCCTGCCGACAGTCCCTGGCCAAGTGATCCGGTAGCTACATCTACGAATGGAAGACGTGGAGTTGGATGCCCTTCCAGGTCGGAATCCAGCTGTCGAAGCGTTAGCAGCTTCTCGCGCGGGAAGGCTCCAGCCTCGGCCCAGGCCGCGTACAGCAGGGGCGCTGCGTGGCCTTTCGACAAGACGAAAACGTCGCTGGTTTCCGAGCGCGGATTGTGGGGATCGAAGCGCATCACCGAGAAGAACAGGACGGAAACGATGTCGGCAGCCGACGCGCAACTGGTGGGATGGCCGCTGCCGGCCGCTGTGGTGGCTTGGACCGAATCGATTCGCAAAAGAGCGGCTTTGTCTCGTAAGAGATCCAATTTCAAGGTTTTGGATAGAGTCGTATCAGTGGGCATTTGGCTGGACAAGTGCAAGCGTCCTGCCAATGCGGATTTCTAGCCGCAGCGACCTCGACAAACAGGTAGTTTTTTCCTGGTGGAAGCAAAAAGCTCCATCTGCCGGATTTTTATTTCTGGTATGTCAGATCGGAAACGTCGCCTGCATAGCGGTCGCGATTCTATCTTTCGCCACTTGACTGCAGATCTTGGAAAACTGCGCGCTCAACGCAGCCCAATCGTAGCGGCTCTCCACCAAGCGCCGGGCATTCCTGCAGAGTCGTTGAACCAATTCCGGATTTTCCAGCAACTCCGTCACCCGGTCGGCGAAGTCCTCGGGATGATCCGCGATCATCAAATGCTCCCCGTGTTTGACAGCCAAGCCTTCGCATCCAAACGCTGTCGAGACCACCGGCCGCCCAAGAGCCATCGCCTCCAGGATTTTGAGCCGGGTCCCACCGCCGGCACGCAATGGGACGATCGCCACGTTCGCGTTCTCGTAATACGGCGCAACGTCCGGCACTTCGCCCGTTACGACGATATTCCCAGTCGGCGCCGATGCGTTCTGCTCGGAAGCGCCCAGTGCGCGAATATCTCGGCTAGGGTCGATACCGACGATATATAGTTTCACGTTCGGAATCCGCCTCTGTATTAGCGGCAGAATGGAACGGCAAAAGAAGCGCACGGCATCAGCGTTAGGCTCGTAGGTGAATGTGCCTGTGAAGAGCAGCGTATTTCGGCCCTTCGATTCGCCGAGCGCCGTATCTAGACCGGTCCCATTCGGAACAACTGAGATGGGAACGCGCGGCACCAGGCTCCCGAGACGGCTCGCTTCCTGATCGGAGACGACCACACAGTGATCCACTCGCCTCGCGTAGCGCGCCTCCCAATTTCGCATGAGGAACGAATGAAGAAGACAAAATACCCGTTCCTTCCACGGGCCGGACCCCATCCGGCTCATGGTGCGGGACTGGCTGGATATTACATTGTGAAAATCGATGACTACGCGGGCGCGGCAGTTCCCGGGGATGGCATCCAGGTAGGGAGCGATTAACGACTCCTCGAATACGATCAGGTCAATTTCATTGTGAAGCAGAAAGCTATGTATCTTTTCCGCCGCCGCTTCAAGAAAAAACGGGGCAATCGCAAGCGGACGCCGTTTCAAAAGGCCGCGCAGACCTGTCGCCATCACGGCCAGCCTGCTCCGATTCTTCTCGATAAAAGTTAGGCTCGCAACGTGCCGCCGATTTGCGGCCAGGTATTTTAGCTCCTCTTGCCAGGTGACGCTTATAAGATGCACTTCATGATCGGCGGACGCGCCGCGGATCAACTCGCGGTTTCGCATCTTGGCGCCACCAGGAGGCCCAAATGGAAGACCGTAAGTCACGAAAAGTATTTTCATTGTGATGGCGGCAGACACACCACTGGCCTGGACAAAGCCGCCGCCTGCGCTACTTACTATTAAGGATAAAGATGACCCGCGTTCTTCCTAATAGTACTTTCGACCCGTTACTCTTGAACCATGGTTATTACGCAGCGATCCCCGCTTCCGCTCACTCTGCTCAGCGAAGAAGAGAAGATGTTCCAGGCAACCATCGAGCGGTTTGCTCGCGAGCGCATCGGCCCTCACGTGCGAGCGATGGATGAAGCCGGTGTGTTCCGCAAGGAGCTACTGCAGGAGATGTTCGAGCTCGGTCTGATGGCGATCGAAATTCCGGAAGAGCACGGCGGCCAAGGCGGAAACTTTTTCCTGGCGGTTCTCGCCGTAGAGGCGCTGGCAGCGGTGGACCCTTCAGCGGCGGTCATCGTCGATGTGCAGAATACCATCGCCAACAACGTGATCATCCGTTGGGGCAACGATGAGCAGAAGCGCCGATATCTGCCGAGACTCGCCCGCGACATGGTCGCTTCCTTCGCGCTATCGGAAGCAGGGTCGGGCTCCGATGCGTTCGCTCTCGCCACCCGCGCTGTCCAGAAGGGCGATCAATATTCGATCACGGGGCGCAAGCTTTGGATCACGAACGCGGCCGAGGCAGGTCTGTATCTGGTCTTCGCCAACGCGAAACCCGAGGCCGGTTATCACGGTATTACCTGTTTCCTAGTGGAGCGCGGCTTCGAGGGATTTCAGGTGGGCAAGAAGGAAGACAAGCTCGGCATTCGCGCGTCGTCCACCTGTGAGCTGATCCTGGACGAGTGCCTCGTTCCCGCCGGTAACGTGCTCGGCGAAGTGGGCCAGGGATACAAGATCGCGATTGAAACCTTGAACGAGGGCCGCATAGCGATCGGTGCGCAGATGGCCGGACTCGCCGCAGGCGCTCTCCAGCATGCCATCGCTTACGCCAAGCAACGCCACCAGTTCGGCAAGCCAATCGCCGATTTTCAGGGCGTGCAGTTTGAACTCGCGCAAATGGCGACTGAGGTGGAGGCGGCTCGGCTGTTGGTCTACAATGCCGCCCGCCTGAAGGACGCCGGCCTTCCCTTCGTCACCGAGGCCGCGATGGCCAAGTACTTCGCCTCCGAGGTGGCCGAAAACACGGCGTCGCGCGCGGTTGAAATATTCGGCGGCGTCGGCTTCACCAAAGATTATCCGGTGGAGAAACTGTACCGGGACGCGAAAATCGGCCGGATTTACGAAGGCACCAGCAATATCCAGAAACTGACCATCGCTAAGCAGATCCTGTCGTAAAAGGAGCGTTACACTGATACAAGGAAACCCGACCGGTTCGAGTTTCGTCCACTCGGGAGGTACTATGCGTTTACTTATCACCTCTGTTCTGCTCACGGGCGCTGCTTTTGGCGCCACCCCTGCCGATCCCACTCCGGCTCAAATCGACGACATCGTTCAAAAGTTCGCGGCCAAGGAAGCGGAATTCGCGCAAGCGCGCGGCAATTACACCTATCGCCAAACGGCCCGCGTGATGTCTCTCGACGACGGCGGAAACACCACCGGCAAATGGGAAGAGGTGACCGATATCGTCTTCACGCCCGAAGGCAAGCGCTCTGAGAAAGTGATCCATGCGCCGATGAGCACGCTGACTGCGTTCCAGCTTGACCCGGGCGACATCCAGGACTTGCGCGAAGTGCAGCCTTTCGTGCTCACCTCAGTGGAGCTGCCGAAATATTTCATCCGCTACCTCGGCCGGCAGCAGGTGGACGAGATCGGTACCTACGTGTTTGCGGTTAAGCCCAAGAAGCTCGATCCGGGCCAGCGCTATTTTGAAGGCGAAGTCTGGGTGGACGATCACGATCTGCAGATCGTGAAGACCTACGGCCGCGGCGTTGGACAACAGAAGCGAGGCGCCGACAACCAGTATCCGAAGTTTGAGACCTATCGCGAGCAGATTGACGGGAAATACTGGTTCCCTACCTACACCCTGGCGAACGACACCCTACAGTTCCGTGAAGGTCCGCAGCGCATGAAGATGCAGGTTCGCTACGAAGACTACAAGATGTTCAAGACCGACACCCAGATCAAGTACGACACAGATTCGGCGACCACGCCGCCCAGCACCGGCACGGCAACGCCCGCGAAAAAGTAGCTAAGCCGGCCTTCCATCTTTGGGCGCGCTGGCGGTCACCGGCCCCACTGCGTCAAAATCTAGCTATGCGACGCGTTCTAGCGTTTACTCTCCTTTCTGTATTGCCAGGCCTGGCGCAAACACCCGATTGGTCCAAAGTCAATGAAGAGGCTATGCGCCATTTCCAGGATCTGGTTCGAATCGACACCACAGATCCGCCCGGCAACGAGACGCGGGTGGTCGACTACGTTAAGAAGGTGCTCGAAGCCGAGGGCATTCCCGTCATCGTTGCTGCTAAGGATCCGGCGCGCGCGAATCTGATCGCTCGGCTCAAAGGCAACGGATCGAAGCGTCCGCTACTGATCATGGGGCACAGCGACACGGTTCAAGTGGATCCCTCCAAGTGGACCTTTCCGCCCTTCAGCGCGACACGCCAAGGCGGCTATGTTTACGGCCGCGGCACGTTGGACGACAAGAGCGATCTGCTCGCGGCCATGATGACGATGTTGACGCTGAAACGATCCGGTGTTCCGCTCGACCGCGATGTGATCTTAGTTTCGGAGGCGGGCGAGGAAGCGGCCACGGGTCCCGGGATCGAGTATCTGGTGAACGAACGCTGGAAGGATATCGATGCCGAGATTTGCCTGGCCGAAAGCGGGGGCGTCAGAAGAAGCAATGGCAAAGCCATGTACGCCATGATCGAGACCACGGAAAAACAGCCGCGGGGCGCGCGCTTGATAGCGAAGGGTCCGTCTGGTCACGGCTCCCGGCCGCTGCGTACCAACGCCATCGTGCACCTGGCTCGGGCGGTGGAGAAGATCGCCATGTGGGACCCGCCCATGCGGCTCAACGACACAACGCGCTATTATTTCGAAAAGCTCGCCACCGTTAGCACTCTGGAAGAAGCGGCGCGCTATAGGGGCCTCTTGGATCCGCAGCAGGCACCCGCGATTCGCGAATACCTGGCCGAACACGACCCGGTGACTTATTCGATGCTGCACACTTCCATCTCGCCGAATATCATTCAAGGCGGTTTTCAGGTCAACGTGATTCCGTCTCAGGCGGAGGCGACGCTGGATATTCGCGCCTTGCCCGACGAAAACATTTCAGCTTTCTATGAAATGATGCGCGGCGTGATCAATGACCCGGCGATCGAGCTGGTGCCGGATACTCGCAACCAGCGGCCGGGCGCGCGGCCTTCCCGTATCGATTCCGACGCTTATCATGCGCTCGAAGGGGCCTATCAGAAAATCTACGGTGTGACAACGCTGCCTCTGATGCAGACCGGCGCAACCGACATGGCCTTCCTCCGAGCCAAAGGCGTGCAGTGTTACGGCATCGGCGCCATGATCGATTTAGAGGACGGTCCCAAGGGTTTCGGCGCGCACAGCGATCAGGAGCGGATCCTCGAAGAGGCGCTGTACAAGCATGTGCAGTTCTTCTGGGAGGCCGTGCACTCCATCGCCGGATCGAAAAATTAAATCCAAGTCGCGTGCCGTGCCTCGGGCATCTCGCGGTGGGAGGAAAGTTATGCAACCTCGTATAGATTTCACCCGCGTCGCCCCGAGCGCGGTCAAGGCCATGCTGGATTTCAGCAAGTATGCGGAGCATTCCGGACTAGAGACTTCGCTGCTCGAGCTGGTGAAGCTGCGCGCTTCGCAGATCAATGGCTGCGCCTACTGCCTGGATATGCACAGCAAGGACGCGCGTGCCGAAGGCGAAACTGAGCAGCGGCTTTATACCCTCAGCGCCTGGCGTGAGACGCCGTTCTTCTCCGAACGTGAGCGCGCCGCGCTGGAATGGACCGAGGCCCTCACCGAAGTCGCAAAAACGCACGTCCCGGACGACGTCTTTGAGCGCGTGCATAAGCATTTCAACGATGCCGAACTGGTGAACCTGACGCTCGCGGTGGTAGTCATCAATGGCTGGAACCGCATCGCGATTTCTTTCCGCGCCGTGCATGGAACCTATGAAAGGAAGGTTCCTGCCGTGGCCGGCTAGCCCGCGCTTGGACCGGCTTCCTCAATTGCTACTGTAGAGTTGAGTGAGATCGCGGCTTCGAATAACATTGTTCGCCCTCTTTGCGGGCCTGTGGCTGTGTCATGCGCAGGATCCGGCGTCCATACTGCGCGAGCCGGCGGTCGAAGCGGCTCTGGATGCTGCCAGGAGAATGGAGCCCCAGACGATCGAACGGCAGATCCGCATTTGCGAAATAGCGGCGCCGCCTTTCCATGAGAACGCTCGCGGCAAGGAGATCCAGCGTCTTTTTTCGGATCTCGGTCTGCAAAACGTCCACGTGGACACGGCCGGAAACGTGATCGGCACCCGGCGGGGCCGTTCCGAACATCCTCATATAGTGGTCAGCGCGCATCTGGACACCGTGTTTTCCGAAGGGACCAATGTGAAAGTTACGCGCGAGGGCACGCTCCTGAAAGGGCCAGGCATCGGCGACGATTGCCGCGGGCTTTCGCTTCTGTTGGCCATTATCCAGGCGCTCGATGAGGGTAAGGTTCAAACGCCGGGCACGATCACTTTTGTCGCCGATGTCGGCGAAGAGGGCTTGGGCGATCTGCGCGGAACAAAGAATCTGTTTTCCGAAAGCATGAAGGATCAAATCGACAAGTTTGTCTCCATTGACGGCACTGGGTTTGGCATCGTCACTGTCGGGGTGGGCAGCACGCGTTATCGCGTGACTTTTTCCGGGCCCGGCGGCCACAGTTATGGCTCCTTTGGTATGGCCAATCCGATTCACGCGCTAGGGCGCGCCATCAGCAAAATCGCCGATTTCGAGGTGCCCAACGATCCTAAAACCACCTTTAATGTGGGCCGCATCGGAGGAGGAACTTCGATTAACGCGATCGCTTCGGAGGCTTGGATGGAGGTGGATCTCAGATCTTCAGATATCTCAACCTTGAATGCGTTGGACCGCAGATTTCAAGGTGCTGTTCGCGCTGCGGCCGAAGAAGAAAACCGCCGCTGGCATAATCGCGGTAAGGTGAGCGTATCCATTGAACTGGTGGGCGCGCGCCCCGCCGGTCAAACGCCCGTCAACTCCCCCATTGTGCAAACGGCCCTGGGAGTTTCTCGGGCGCTGGGCATTGAGGAGGATCTCCGCGAATCGTCCACCGATTCGAATGTTCCGATGAATCTGAACATCCCGGCCATCACCATCGGGGGCGGCGGAAGAGGAGCCGGCAGCCATTCTTTGGAAGAAAGCTTCGACACCAGGGATTCGTGGTTGGGCACTCAGCGCGCCGTGCTGCTAGCGATCGCGCTGGCCCGCTAATTTCTTAATTCCCTTCGCCGAAGCTCTGCATGCTATCTTAGGAAGTTCCCAACCGAGCTATGGCACTCGATACCAATAAACTCGCGGACGCCGGTCATACTCTTTCGCAAGGACAATAATCCGGCATGCAGCCGCTGGTCGGCATCGTCATGGGCAGCAAGTCCGACTGGGAGACGATGCGCCATGCCGGCGACACTCTAACCCGTTTCGGAGTGCCGCACGAAGCGAAAATTGTTTCCGCGCACCGCACCCCGGCCTGGATGGTGGAATATGCATCCAGCGCCGAATCGCGCGGCCTTCAAGTTATCATCGCGGGGGCAGGCGGCGCGGCCCATTTGCCAGGTATGATCGCCGCCAATACCTTGCTCCCGGTACTTGGCGTTCCGGTTGAGAGCCAGGCATTGAAAGGCATGGATTCGCTGCTTTCCATCGTCCAAATGCCCGGCGGAATTCCGGTGGGAACACTGGCCATCGGAAAAGCCGGTGCGCAGAATGCAGCTCTGCTGGCTGTCGCGATCCTTGCGAATCATGATCCAGCGCTCCGCCAAAAGTTGCGAGCGTTTCGCGAGGAGCAGGCCAGCCGGGTGCGCTCGGAAGAGCTAGCGTGAGCGACCCGATTCTTCCCGGCGCCACCATCGGCGTCCTCGGCAGCGGACAACTGGGCCGCATGTTCGCGCTCGCCGCCCGGCGGATGGGCTACCGCGTTCACACTTTTTCTCCTGACCAGGACACTCCCACCGGCCAGATCGCCGATCTGGAAGTGACCGCATCCTACGACGACCTCGACGCCGTCTCGGAGTTCGCGCGTCGCGTCAGCGTCGTCACCTTCGAGTTTGAAAATGTTCCTGCCGCGACCGCTGAAGCCGCCACTCGCTGCGCGCCCGTGCGGCCCGCCGGATCAATCCTCCACATCATCCAGCAACGCATTCGTGAGAAATCCTTCTTGCGGACGGCCGGGCTCCCCACCACGCCCTACCGTGAAGTTCATTCGCTCGAGGATTTGCAGCGCGCCGTCTCGGAACTGGGGTGCCCCTCTGTGCTCAAGACCGCGGCCTTCGGCTACGATGGTAAGGGCCAGTTTCGAATTGACTCGGTCGAGCGTATCGCCGAAGCCTGGGATGCGATCGGGCGGCAGGAGGCGGTGCTGGAAGCCTTCATCGACTTCGAGCGCGAGATCTCGGTCGTCGCTGCACGCGGCGATAACGGCGAGTTCGTGCACTATGGCGCCATCGAGAATCAGCACCGGCGCCACATCCTGGATGTCTCCATCTCCCCGGCGCGAGTGCCGGACGAAATAGCCGGCGAGGCTGTGGAAATGTCCCGCTGCATTCTGGACCGGCTGGAGGTAGTCGGCGTACTGTGCGTGGAGTTCTTCGTCACCCGCGACCACAAATTGCTAATCAACGAACTCGCGCCGCGGCCGCACAACTCTGGCCATCTGACCGTGGATGCTTGCGTCACCAGCCAGTTCGAACAGCAATTGCGAGCGGTCTGCGGCCTTCCCTTGGGATCGGCCCGGATGCATCGCCCCGCGGCCATGGCCAACCTGCTGGGTGATTTGTGGGATCGCGGTGAGCCCAAATGGCAGGCTGCCTGTGCCTTCCCTGGTGTCAAACTGCACCTGTACGGAAAGCTGGAGCCCCGGCCTGGAAGGAAGATGGGCCACCTGACCGCGCTGAATTCAAATCCGGAGGAAGCTTTTCAAACGGTGCTGGAGGCGCGTCGAAGCTTAACATGCTGAGCGCGAACACGCGCGGCCTACTCATGGTGGTTGCACCCGTATTAGAAGCCGTAGTACGCGCAACCTTCTCAAGCCTTTTTCCGAACGAATAGCGAGAAATCGCGAGCACCATCATCTTCGCAATCATTGATTTAGCAGGAGCTTCCGCACCAATTCTTCACACTTTGGTCCTACTAGTCCTAGTACTTTGGGCGGCAGTTATCTATGACGAATTCGTATATACTGACCCTGCAAGTTTTAGTACTTAAGTTGGTTTTCGGTGGCTGCGGAGGACGGGGATCCCTCGCGAGTTTCGGGGACGTAGCGCCCAGCTCTCTTTGACATAACGTGGATCGAATCGAAAAAAATCTGCCGGTAAGCGACTTACGGCCGAGCCCTAGCCGTGTCTCCACGATCAACCGGTCGCCGTCCGAGAATTGCCAAAGCACCTTTAAGGACAACTGTGGGAAATTTGCCCGCGTTTCTCGTCGGCCCTCGGCTGAAGCCGCGCCGCTTTCCTTCGGCCAGGAACAAATTTGGCTCCAGACGCAAATCGATCGCGATCCCGCGCTTCACAACCGGACAGTAACCATTTGCCGGCGCGGTTCCTTTGATGTAGCCGTGCTGGAACGCTGCCTGTTGGAAATCGTGCGGCGCCACGAGATCTGGCGAACAACTTTCGAGCAGGTCGGCGATCAGCCAGTTCAAATCGTCAGCGCTGCGCCTCGGCCGCTTACTCTGCGAGTGGTGGACTTACGTTCGTCTCCGGAACCGAAGCGGGAATCGGAATCGGCGCGTTTGGCGGAAAGGGACGCTGCGATTCCATTCGAGTTGGATAAGGCGCCTCTGCTCCGCGCCTTGCTAGTATCCTTGAGCGACCAGGAACACCGGCTCTATCTGACCCTGCATGAAATCGTCCTCGATGCTGTGACAGCTTCCCAGGTGCTTCTCCCGGAAATCGAGGCGATATACGAGGCCTTTTCGAAAGGGAAAACTTCGTCCCTGCCCGAGCCCAATCTGCACTACGCGGATTTTGCCTGCTGGCAGCGGCAGACCCTTTCGCCTGAAATCTGTACCGATCAATTAGGCTACTGGCGGAAGCAGTTGGATGGTGTGCTTCCGGTAAGCCAGTGGCCTGGCGATCGCCCTCGTTCGGGTGTAGCGTCGCATAGCTTCAGCCAACTGCCATTCACTCTGCCGAATCCTTTGGCGCAGCAAATCAGAACCGTCAGCCAGAACGCCGGAGCCACCGTTTACGTCACTTTGCTTGCCGGGTTCGCAGCCTTGCTCCAGCGCTGCACAGGCCAAGAGGAAGTCGTCCTGGGCGGCTTAAGCCCGGGCCGTAAGCACACCGAAATTGCCCAAACCGCCGGACATTTTGAGAATCCTCTGGCATTGCGCATCTCCATTTCCGGAAATCCAGCGTTCAGCGAGTTACAGGAACGCGTCCGAGCCGTGGTGTTAGACGCCCAGACTCACGATCTCGTGCCGTTTGCGCGCGTCGCGGCAGAGTTTCAGCAGGAGCCTGATGCGAGCCATCATCCGCTATTCCAAATCGTCATTTCCCAGCAACCCGAGGTGCGTCATCTCAGTCCGGGCTGGGAATTAATAACGAACCAGCTCTCCAGCGGCGGCTCCAAGCTGGATTTGGCTATCGCGATCCATGAGCCTGGCAGCGGGATTTCGGCGACGTTCACATACAACCCGGATCTGTTCGACGCCTCCACCATCCGGCGCTTGATGGGAAGCTGGCAAACGCTGCTCGAATCGGCCTGCGGCAATCCCGGACAGCGCATTTCTGATCTGCTCGTTTTGAGCGATGCGGAGCGCCGTCAGATCCTGGTTGACTGGAACAAGACCGAAGTGGAGCTTCCGCACCAGCGGCTGCTGCATGAATGGTTCGAAGCGCAGGTGGAGAAAGCGCCCAGTGCTCGCGCTCTCACTTTCGAGGACCGCCATCTCACCTATCGCCAACTCAACGACCGGGCAAACCAGCTTGCGCATTATTTGAAGCGGGCCGGTGTCGGGCCGGATGTGCTGGTCGGCCTTTTCCTCGAGCGGTCGCTCGAGATGGTGGTAGGTCTCCTCGGCATTCTGAAGGCGGGCGGCGCTTACGTGCCCATCGATCCCGAGTATCCGCCCGAGCGCGTGGCCTTCATGCTGGAGGACACGGCCCCTCCCGTTCTGCTGGTGCAAGGGCGCTTCAAAAGCTCAGTGCGGCGATACGGCGGCCAAATCCTTTGCCTCGACGACGAGTGGTCGCAAATTGCTCGCGAAGAGACATCCAATCTCCCGCGAGCGGCAGCCAAGCCCGGCAGCCTCGCCTACATGATCTACACGTCCGGCTCCACAGGCATGCCGAAAGGAGCCATGAACACGCATCGGGGCATTTGCAACCGGCTGTTATGGATGCAGCGCCAGTATCGGCTGACCACGTCCGATGCGGTCCTGCAGAAGACTCCCTTTAGCTTCGACGTCTCGGTTTGGGAATTCTTTTGGCCCCTAATCACGGGCGCGCGGCTCATAGTGGCGAAGCCCGAAGTGCACCGCGACCCGGCTTACCTGGCGGATCTCATCATTGAAGAGCAGATCACGGTGTGCCACTTTGTACCGGCGATGTTAGCCGCATTTCTGGCCGCCGAGGCCGCGGCGCGATGCCGATGTTTGCGCCACGTCATTTGCAGCGGTGAAGCGCTGCCGTTCACCCTCCAGGAGCAGTTTTTCCGCCTTCTCCCCGGACAACTACACAACTTGTACGGCCCCACTGAGGCCGCCGTCGACGTGACCTATTGGCGTTGCGAGCGTAACAGCAAGCGCAACATCGTTCCAATTGGGCGCCCCGTCGCAAATACGCGCGCCTATATCTTAGACCGCGAATTGCGGCCGCTGCCGATCGGGATACCGGGTGAGTTGTATATTGGCGGAGTGCAAGTGGGGCGCGGATACTATAAGCGGCCGGAGTTGACCGCTGAAAGATTTATTCCCGATCCCTATAGCGGCGATCCCGAAGCGCGGCTCTATAAGACCGGAGATATCTGCCGCTGGCTCGAAGAAGGCAACATTGAATATTTGGGACGGACGGATTTTCAAGTCAAGATTCGGGGTCATAGGATCGAGCTCGGCGAAATCGAAGCGTCGCTCGGTAGCCATCCCGGGATTTTGAATGTCTCGGTCACCGCCAAAGATGACGGCGCCAACGGCCAGTATCTGGTGGCTTTTGTTGTCGCAACGGGATCGGGATCTCCGTTGGTCGAGGAACTGCGGGAGTTTCTCGGAAGCAAACTTCCCGCTTTTATGGTGCCGTCCCGGTTTGTCTTTTTGGACCGCCTTCCTTTGTTGGAAAACGGAAAGGTCAATCGCAAGGCTCTCAGTATGCCAAGCGCGCCGGATCGGTGCGAGAACACCTACGTCGCTTCCTCCGATCACATCGAAAAGCGATTGGTGAAGCTTTGGGAATCGCTGCTGCCTGTGGATTCGGTCGGAATCAAGGACGATTTCTTTGTGCTGGGAGGCCATTCGCTCTTCGCTGCCACGCTACTCGCCGAAATTGATCGCGAATTCGAAATCAAGCTGCCGACGTCAGCCATATTTCAAGCGCCGACGATAGAGGGCTTGGCCCGGATCATTCGAGGCCGCCGCCAACCTGCGTTGCGGCTGGTTCAGTCCGAGAATTCGATCCTGGGTACTTCGCTGGTGCCGATTCAACCGGCGGGATCCAGGCTTCCCTTGTTTTGCATCTCGGGCGTGGGAGGCGGTGTATTTGTTTTTCGAACGTTGGCCAGACATCTCGGAACCGACCAGCCAATCTATGGATTGCAGCCCCCCGAACCGGACGGGACACGATCCGCGCTTCTGACGGTTCCCGATATCGCAGCGCATTACATCCGCGAGTTGCGCACCCTCCAGCCTAGCGGCCCATACTTTTTGGCCGGATTCTCGTTTGGCGGCATGGTGGCTTTTGAAATGGCCTCCCAGCTTCGCGCGGCCGGACATCAGATCGGCATCCTGGCGATGTTCGATAGCGATCTAACCTCTAGCGTGAATGATTTGCCGGCTTCAGCCCGCGTACAGAAGCGATGGGATGTGTATCGGTTTCATTTGCAGCGCATCTTGTTCGGCCCTGAACGAATCGCTCACGTGAAAGGCACTCTGCAAGGCTGGAGTGCCAAGCTCATTTATCGCGGGTATGGCGCATTCGGCCGCGCGGTACCTCCGTCCGTCGCCGCATTTGGAAACATTCTCGACGTCCAAACCTTTGCTGGCCGCAACTATAGCCCCGATATATACCGGGATCGCGTGACGCTCTTTCGCTGCCGCATTCGTCCGCCCATGGAAAAACTTGGCTATGATCTGGGCTGGGGAAAGGTTGCAGGGGGCGGTCTGGATGTTTACGATGTCCCCGGAGATCACGATAGCATGTGGGCCGAGCCGCATATCCGGGTTTTGGTGGGTAAGCTGGAATCTTGCCTGGTAGGCACGCGTCAGGCACCCGATGCCTCCGGCATTAGAGCTATTGCGCTCTCGGCGTCAACCGGTGATTAAATAGCGGCGGCCAGCTCGCCCGCCAGCGACGCCTCGGATTTGTCGATCACCGGCAGGTTCAATCCCTTCAGCAGATCGTACAGAGTATCAATTTCGATCTGACGCGGCCGCGGCATGGGAGGCCGCATGAACGGATTCGGAATCAGCCCGCGCAGCCAGGTTGCGGTCTTATAGCGGACGTGCAAGCGTCCCATATCGGCGACATATTCGTGGAGCTGCACCAGGCCGCCGTTCCATATCTTACAAGCCGTTTCGAAGTCGCGCCGCTTCCAGGCCTCCAAATGATCCAGCATCGGCTCCAGGGCGAAGTTCCAAAAACCGCTCAAGGTCCCGTCGAAAATTCCGGTCGCGTTGTACTCATGAAAGCGTGAGGCTAAGGCGCCCATCACGGCCACGTGCCGGTCGAGCGATCGCAGCCCTTTGGCGATGATTCGGAAACCATCATAACCGTACGTCATCTTCCAGCCCACGATGTTGGGGATCTCGCGGCACAGTTGCAGCGTGGCTGCGAGCGGCAACCCCGGCGAAAACGGCGGCGCCGAGCCCGTCACCGGATGCGTGACGATGGGCAGATCCACGGCGCGGTCCTGTGCCTTGATCTGATCGGCCCAGACCTCCGGGTAGGCAGCCGAGTCCCAGCAGTACGTGACATCCTGAGCGCCGCCCGGCGGTGTCACAAAAATCCCATCGGCGCCCAGCGCCTTGACGTCTCGCGCCGTCTCAACTGTCTCCTTGGTTGTCAGCGCCCACGTTCCGGCGATGATCGGGACCTTGCCCTGGGCTTCTTCCATGGCGATCTCCAACACTCGCCGCTTCTCCTCGCGCGTCAGATAAAAGATCTCGCCCGCCTCCGGATTGATGCACAATCCCCCCGCCCGCACAAACCGAGGCTCCCTCAAGAAATATTGGATAAACCGGCGATAGGCCCCCTCATCGATGTTGAGAGATTCGGTCATCGGAAGCAGGATGGCTGCGTAGTAGCGGTCGGCGATGCTGGTCATGGCGTTCTCCGGAATTCAGTCTAGAACATCAGGTAGCCGGGGGCAACGTGATCAGCGGCCTCGCTGCACTTCCAATCCGCGAATTTGCAGGTCGAACAGGCGCCGCAGATCTTTCAGGCCCGTCCGTGGATGAGGACGTGGACGGGCAATCCACCAGCGTACGGCCGCCGAGAAAGTGAAAAAGATGTGCCGCGCGATGACGGCGGCAGGCGCGCCCGATCGGATCCGGCGGCTTCGCTGGGCCGATTCAATCAGTTTTTCAATGCCTGCTGTTAACTGCTGGCGGATCTTGTGAAAAGCCTCGGCCTGCTTGCCCGACGAGTAAAACACCAGTTCCCGCAGCAGAATGCGGGAAAGCACCGGATCCTGCGCGAAATAATCGTAGTGGACCCGGAAAATCGCCATCAACTGATCGATCAGTGTGTGTTTCGATTGAGCCGCCTCAATAGCTTGTCCGGTCACCTCTTCCAGTTCCTCGTTCACGATCAGGAAGACCAAGTCGCGCTTGTCCTCGGCATAGTTGAAGAGCGTGCCGAGCGCGACGTGCGCCCGCCCGGCAATTTCGCGCAGAGTGGCATTGTCATAGCCGTGCTTAGAGAAGAGTTCGCGCGCCGCGCTTCGGATGCCCTGCATGGTCTGAAGCTTGTTCCGCTCCCGTCGCCCGAGCTTTGGAATTTTCTGCTGCGCTCTCGCTTTCACGGCTCTCTATACAATATAATGAACATGTTCATCTTCCCGTGGAAGCGTGCCGCGGGTAAGACGAGTACAGATGGCTTCAGACCGGAAAGCTGCGCTCGTAACGGGCGCCTCGACAGGAATTGGACGGGCGGCCGCGGTGGCCCTAGCCGAAGCCGGCTTTGACGTCGCCATCAACTACAGCCGCAATGACCAGGCCGCACGGGAGACTGAAGACCTCGCGCGTGCCAAGGGCGCCGGCACACTGTTGGCTCGCTGCGATGTCGCCGACGATCAGGCCGTGCGCGGCATGCTCGCCTCGGTCGAACGCGATTTCGGACGCCTGGACGCATTGGTGAATAACGCCGGCACCACTACCAGCGTCGCTCCCAAAGATTTTGAAGCCCTCACGGCCGAAGAGTGGGACCGCGTGTTTGCCGTCAACGTGAGAGGCCTTTTCCAAGTCACGCGCGCTGCCGTGCCGCTGCTCAAAAAGGCGCGTGGGAGCGTCGTCAATACCGCCAGCATCGTGGGCTTGCGCCCCGGGCCGCAACCGCTGCCCTATGCCTGCAGCAAGGCGGCCGTCATCAACCTGACTCGCTTGCTCGCCCTAAACCTCGCCCCGGAAATCCGCGTCAATGCCGTGGCCCCCGGCTGGATGGAAGGCGATTGGATGGAACGCATGTTGCAGGATCGTTATCAAGACCTGATGTCTCGCCGCGGCAAGCACACGCCTTTGGGCCGCTGCGCCACCGCCGAAGACGTCGCCGAAGTCATCGTCAATCTACTCACCAGTAACCGTTTCGTAAACGGCGAAGTCATAGTCATCGATGGGGGCTACTCAGCCACCACTTAAGGAAGGAAAGCTGTCAGGATGTTGCAAGGTGTTGTACCATTTCCGCCCGAGTTCGCCGCGCGTTATCGCGAGCGCGGCTATTGGCGGGATCAATCGCTCGCCCAGGAATTCAGGCCCATCTTCGAGCAGAATAGCGGGCGAGTGGCGATTGTCGATCGCGACCGGTCGATCACCTATGCCGAGCTCGATCGCGTGTCTGGTAATCTCGCGTTGAATCTTTTGGACGCGGGTCTGAAGCCATTGGATCGCGTGGTGGTGCAGCTACCCAATGTGGCTGAGTTCGTCATTCTCTACTTTGCCCTCCAGAAAATCGGCGCCATACCGATCGCGGCGCTCGCCGCCCACCGCCACACCGAGATTCGCCAGTTCGCCGAGCTCTCCGGCGCAACCGCGTGCGTATTCCCGGATCGCCAGCGCGATTTCGATTACGCGGCCATGGTGAACCGCATTCGCGACGAAGTGCCAGCCCTGAAACTGGGAATCATCCTGGGCCAGGCGCGCGACGGATTCATGTCGCTCACCGAAATGATTTCGAATCCGGCCCCACTGCCGCAATCCGCGCTCGAGCAAATACGCATCGACCCCACCGATCCGGCCGTCTTCCAGCTTTCGGGCGGAACCACTGGAGTTCCCAAGTTAATTCCGCGCACCCACAACGACTATGCGTATAATTCCAAGATCGCCGCCGAGGTCTGCGCAGTGGAGCGCGATTCCGTGCTGCTGCTGGTCTTGCCCATCGCGCATAATCTCCCCCTGGCCTGTCCCGGTATTCAGGGCTTCCTGATGAAAGGCGCCAAGGTGGTGCTAGGCGCCAGCACCAAGCCCGACGAGATGTTTGCGTTGATCGAAAAGCATCGCGTCACGCATTTAAAGGTTGTGCCGGCGCTCCTGATCCGCCTTCTCAACGACCCTTCGCTCCCGCGCTACGACCTTTCTTCACTGCGCTTCATTCAAAGCGGAGGGCAGAATTTGCAGCCCGAGACGCGGCTCCTTGCAAACCGCCTCATCCCGAACGCGTTTATTCAGGAAAATTTCGGCATGGCCGAAGGGCTTCTCATGTTCGTTCGTATCGGCGACCCTGAGGCGGTTCGCCTGGTAACCGTGGGCCGTCCCGTGTCGCCGGATGACGAGGTTCGCCTCCTGGACGACGATCTGAAGGAAGTCCCGGACGGCGGCATCGGCGAGATGTGTTGCCGCGGCCCCTATACGCTGCGTGGTTATTTTGGGGCGGCTGAATACAATGCCCGGATTTTTACCGCGGACGGTTTCTATCGATCGGGCGATCTGATGCGCCAACATTCCTCCGGCAACTACATTGTCGAGGGACGCAAGAAGGACTTGATTAACCGCGGTGGAGAGAAAATCAGCGCCGAAGAGGTGGAGAACTTGATTCTGTCGCATCCATCCGTGAGGGATGTCGCTTGCATTCCGGTGCCGGATCCCGATCTCGGCGAGCGTATGTGCGCCTGCGTGGTGTTGCGCGACGGAGCCACCCTGAGCTTCGATGCATTGAAAACCTTCCTGCTCGAAAAAGAGATTGCGAAATATAAATTGCCCGAGCGCCTCGAGATTCTCTCCGAGCTGCCGTTGTCGACTTTCGGGAAAGTTTTGAAAAAGGAACTCGCGCAAATGGTTTGCGCGAAAACCGCGGGCACTTAACGCCGCAACGCAGTATGAGAGTCATCGATCTGCATTGCTATCCCAACACCGGGGAATGGATCGCCTGCCAGCAGCCCTATGTGGACGCGCTGGCCAAGTATTGGAACCGGGCCTGGAAAGCCAAAGCCGAGGACGAAGTCATCCAGGATTTCACCGACGCGGGCATCGAAGCGGTGCTGGTGGCTCTGGACCTCGAAACGACCATAGGCACGCCGCCCTGCTCCAACGATTTTGTCTCCGGAATGCGGCATCGGCATCCGGAACGCATCATTCAGGCCTGGGCTGCGGTCGACCCGTTTAAGGGCGAAGCGGCCATTTGCGAAGCGCAGCGCGCTATCGGCGAACTCGGCATGCTGGGTTTTCACTTTCACCCCATCATGGGACACTTCGCCGTGAACGACCGGCGCTTGTATCCGCTTTTCGAAGTGATCAACGAATTGAAGGTGCCGGTCATGATCGATGTGGGCACCACCGGAATGGGAGCGGGGATGCCGGGCGGCATGGGCGCGAAGATCCGCCACGCCCACCCCTCGGCCATCGACGAGCTGGCGGCCGATTTTCCCGATCTAACGATCATTGCGGCCCATCCCGGCTGGCCCTGGGTGGATGAGATGACCGCCGTCGCCCTGCACAAAGGCAATGTGTTCTGGGAACTGTCAGGATGGGCGCCGAAATACTTCCCGGCGCAGTTGAAGACCGACATTCGCAGCCGCCTCAAGGACAAAATCATGTTCGGCAGCGATTATCCCAGCATCCCGCATCAACGCCTATTTCGCGAGTGGGACGAACTGGGTTACTCCGATGATGTGAAAGAGCGCATTTTTCACGGAAACGCCGAGCGGGTGTTGGGGCTTTGAGTGAGCCGGTCGCGGCCGCGTTGATCTAATCGCCGCGCGAGCTGGCAGTGCCGGCATTGGCCGCGTAGGTGAGGGTCGCGCTTCCAACCGGCATGCGGAGCAGTTCCTGCTCATGCTGGGCAATCCGGTTCTGAAGAATGCGCTCCACCGAACTGACAAAGGCGCTGAGAATCACCGGGTTCATCTCGGCATCAAAATCGCGGAAGAAGTTAATGTAGTGTGAACTGGCCAGCGGGATCCGGATCTGCCACATGCGGCCGCCGGCCCGGGCGGGAAATTCCTCGAACACGCGGCCGTGAATACTCATGCGCACGCCGCGAAATCCGAAATCGGTGCTGGTGGCGCAGATTCTGCTCCAACACTCTCCCATGCTGCCGGCCTTCTCCAGTGCGGTTTCGAAGTCCTTGAGGCGCGCTTCGGCGTCGATGATGCGGCGAAATCTGCCGCCCAGGAACATCTTGCCCGCCATGGCGAACTCGGCATACTCCAGGCGCCGGATGCCAACCCAGGCCGCGCCGCAAAAAAGAATCACGATCAACCCGCTGAAGCGGTTATGCAGCGCGCCGACCATTAGCGATAAGGCCGCGACCAGGCTGCAGACACCATAGATGGTCAGCACCGTGCCCTTGGGGGTTAAGCCCAGATCCAGCAGCTTGTGATGAATGTGTCCGCGATCGGCTTGAAAGATGGGACGGTTGCGAATGAACCGCCGCAGGATGGAAATAGCCACGTCCAGCAGCGGAATCGACAGCGCCAGCAGCGGTACGGTGAGCGCGACGAGCGTCACCGATTTTTCACTCCAGAACGCGCCAAAGCAACCCAGCAAGAAGCCGATCAAAAGGCTGCCGCTATCTCCCAGGAAGACCGACGCGGAGTTGAAGTTGTAGCGCAGAAAGCCGAGTAAACAGCCCGCCAAGGGCATGGTAGCGAGGGCTAACGGCAGATTGTTTTGAGTCAATGCGGCCAGCAGCATCGTGACGGCCGAAACCAGGCCCACGCCAGCCGCTAGTCCGTCCATGCCATCGATCAAATTGAAGGCATTGGTGCAGCCGACCAGCCAGACTACGGTGATCACGAAGCTGAGCCACGGCCCCGCGGAGAAGCCGGGGAACAGGTGGATATTGACGCGGATGCCGGTGCAATAAGCTAAAACGCTGGCGCCGCCGATGCCGATGAGCTTTTGCCACGCGTTCAGTCCGATCAGATCGTCCAGGACACCGGTGAGGAACACGATCGATCCCACCAGCGTGAGCGGCAGGATGTTGCCGAGCGCTTCATGCAAAACGTGAGTGTAGGTAAATGGAAGCGCCAGGGCGATGGCGAAGGTCGCCACATAGGCGATAACGATGGCGATTCCGCCGACCCGCGGAATGGGCGAGGCGTGCTTCTTGCGCGTGCCGTCGGGGTGATCCAGGAAGCCTAATTTGCCAATGGAATCGCGAACGAAGGGGGTGAGCAGCAGAGCTAACGCCAGCGACAATGCACCAAGTGTCAGTATTAAAAACACAAGCTCAATCCGTGTTCTTTAGGTCGCAACAGGCCCGGGCTGTAAACTTCTGATAAGTGTCGCCCGAGCCTTAGCTTACTCTATTTCCCAACAAAATGAGCCTTAAAACCAGCTGTAAGGTGAACTAGGTCGTACTAGTACCACCACACACGAACAGGTACCAGTACTAAGTTAAATAAGACGGCGGAAACATAAGAACCGCATGGGTGTTGTGGATCTGGTCTGATTTTCCGGAATCGCGCTTAGGCTCGCTTCCAGATTCGAGATCGCAGCGCCCAGCCGAGTGTAAGCAAGACGATCATCATCAGCGCCTGTCCGCGTGGCTCCGGACAATTCCAAGTCGGGTCGACGATCTGCTCCTGAAAACTCGCGGCGCACACTAGCCGATTGACGCAGTTGCCCATAATCGGATCGCTCAGGATTTCGTAGTTGGATAGGAACGCGTCGCGCTGATCCACGGTCGTGCCCGAGTACCAGGTGGCCGCCGCGCTCAAGGCATTGTTGAGGTCGGTGGCATCGGAGATATTGCCCAGCATCGAGTTGCTGGTGGTCGGGTCCAGGATTTCCCAGATGGCTTGCTGAATCCCGTCATTGTAACCAACGTTGCCGGCCGGAACGTTGTATGTGCTGACTAAGTAGGCCGCCATTTGATACCGCGCTAACGCGTTTGCGGCATCGAGGGTGCTCGCATATCCGGCGCTGGCCGACCAGGGGTCTGCCCAACTCGTGACATTGCCAAATCGAGTGTTACTGAGGTCGGAGGTAGATTCAATCGTGGTTACATACGCCTGATATGTATAAGGCTCGGCAATATTATTAGCAAAATCAACACAGAATGTTTCAAGAGTCACGCCGTTGACTGACGTTGACATCCCGCCACCGTTATCCTGCGGCCCCAAGGGGAAATTGTAGCCTAGCGGGGCCACTCCAGTATCCAGAGTGACGGTGGTGGCAGCTCCAGCTTGCATCGCAAGAAATGACAAAGCTAAGAGTGTTCCACCCGTGCGTTTGAGGTTCATGCTCTACTCCTGGCTCAAGAGTAGAGACCAGACCGGGATAACCCAATAGCCGTTGGTTATGGACCGTGGCCGTTTACGTACCATTACCCGGGCCGAGGGAGTTCTAGTGGACGCGGGCGCTCGCCCATAGGACAGGAGCAAAAATGGACAGCCGAAGAGCCAAGATTAAGGCTGAGCGCCTTTTGCCACTTGGGTGGGCAAAACAAACGGTATTTCCAGAACGACGTCGACGTCGATGGGCGTTCCGTCTCGCGTCGCAGGCTTGAATTCCCAAGCGGCCAAATCACCGAGTACCAGCTGGTCAAGCATTGGATTCATGCCTCGGAGCAGCGCCAGGGACTCGAACTTTCCGTCCTTGTTGATGACAGCGGCGAACTGTACACGCAGTTCCGACCGGGTGCCCGGCAGCAGGGGCTGAACGGATTCAAACTTCCGCAATGGGACGGGAGCGCGCACAAAAGGAGTCTCTCCAGGCCGCGACTGGCGCTCGGCGAACCACAGGATCCAGTCGCCCGAGTAGGGAGCGATGTTTTCGATCGGGACCACCATGGTGTAGACGTTGCGCCCTTGGAAGCGCGCGTCGATGGCACGAGGAATGGTGCGCGAGGCGGGCCGCAAAGGGACCGACAAGGTGGAGAGCGGCACGCTGCGAACGCGGTCCGCATAAAGAACCGTCTTCCGCCCGGCATCCACGTGCGGCGCGTCCACTTTGGTCCGATCGTCACGAATGGTCAGATGGGGAACCGTTAAGCCGTTGCCTGTGACATCGCCAGTTGCGATATCGCCCACCAAGGGAGATTGAGAAAACTGGCCCGGGCGCGAACCGTCGGGAACCGGGCCCGGTTTGGTGGACGGGTTCAAGCTGGCAATCGCGACATCTACCTTGGCGTTGCCCGCATTGTTCTCAGTCCCAGGCGGCGCGTTCGGCGGCGGAGGAGCGCCTTTCGAGAAGACCGGCGTTCCGAGCCCATCCGGGAGCGCTGTTTTTCGTGGAGTTGATCCTGCGATGGATGCATCGGGCACGGGCAGGTCGGAGGGCTGAACCGGAAGGGGCAGGCGGGCCTGCTGTGAAGATGTGGGCGGCGCCACGAAGGCCCGGTGGAGCTTGGGAAGCTCGATCTCGGTCACGATCTCGGGCGCATGAGCCCTGTCACCTTTTAGTTGCGGCGGGGTAAGGTTGGGTTGGGGAGCTTTCACGCCTTCCACATTGGGCTGCGGCGCCTTGAATTTGGGCCGTGGTTCGGGCGCCGGCGGCGTGGGTATGGCGGTGGCCGCCCGCGCGATCATGTTCGGCGTCGTCAGATCCTGATGAATTTCTACTTTCGGTACCGGCTGCCAAATAATCTGCTGGGTCGACTTGGGCTTCGGAGACGTCGCGATAATCGACGTTTCGGCGCGGTGCGCTCCCACCGGCTTTGGAAATACGCCGATTCTTTCGGGCGCGTCCACGTCGGGAAGCTTCTTGGGGAAGTTATACCAGACCAGTTTGTGAGCGTCCGGCTTGATCAGCTCCTCGTAAGCGGACTTGTTAGGCCCGTCATATTGAAAACTGGGCAGCAGAAACAGAGCGGCGATCACGGTCGCGTGCAGCGCCACGGAACCGGCAAACGATCGAGGCCGCAGCAGATACTCGCGGTGCTCGGGACGCAGCGCGTGTCCGCGGGCGTTCCGGTGAGAGGGCGGTGGCACGGGCGCGGGCCCCGGCTGGTGCGCAACCATCACCCCGCCTGGCGCATCGCTCTGCTGAACTCTGATTTTCAGCGCCATTGGAGATGGATGCGAGGCGAAAAGGCTTCCTGCATATCCCTTCTATCGGACAAAACACGGCCGGCCATACTGACGAAATTTCGACCGGAACATGACCGATCAACCGAATAGAAGCGGGTGGCCGAGAACCCTCACGAGAAGCATAGCAGAGTCGAAAACGTCTAGCCATAGCCGCACGGTACTGGGCTGGCTAAATTGCCGCGGCGGATAATGGAAACCCGATCGCCTGGCTTTCCCTCTAACATCTTAGATTTCCTGCTAACCTACGCATTAGAGGTAACATGTCAATTTTCCCCAATCCCAGCCCCTCTCCTCAACAGCCCGGCGGCTCTGCCGCACCTCAGCCCGCGCCTGCTACAGCACAACCCCAGTACGCCGCGCCTCCGCAATACCCGCCCCCGGCCTACTATGCGCCTCCCCCCGCGCCCGGCTCAGGTTGGAAAGTGCCGGTTTTGTTTGTTGCCGTGGTCGCGCTCATCGCCGCGAATGTCTATCTCTATACGCAGCTCACCGGCGTCAAGAACGACTTGGTGAAAGCCAGCGACGCGGCCCAGTCCCGGCTGGACAAGCTGGAGGAAGCCACGTCGGTAACCACGCGCAGCAATCGCAGGACCGTCGACGAACTCCGCGACCAGTTGGAGAGGGCGCGGCGCCAAGCCAATCTCGCTGCTGGAGAAGCTAAGGAAGAGGCGCTGAAGAAGGTGGAGGAAACTCGAACCCAGCTGGAGGCGGCGCAGCAGCAGCAGGCCCAGCAGCTTAAGTCCGATATCTCGCAGGTGAAGGACGCCGCCGACTCGGCCAATACGAAGATCTCGCAAGTGGGTAGCGATGTGACTTCGGTGAAGGGCGACGTCGCGGCCACGCGCACCGAGTTGGAAAAAACGGTGGCGGATTTGAAGCGGGCCACCGGCGAATTAGATGGGCATTCCGTGCTGATCGCCACCAACGGCAAGGAGCTGCAAGCGCTGCGCACTTTGGGCGAGCGGAACTACGTCGAGTTCAACATTCACAAGTCCAAGGCAGCGCAACGGGTGGGCGACGTGACGGTGCTGCTCAAGAGCGCCGATCCGAAACGGAACCGCTACACCATCGAACTTACCGCCGACGATAAGACGGTGGAGAAGAAGGATCGCGTGGTCAACGAGCCGGTGCAGTTCATGACGTCGAAGGCCAAGCAGCCGTACGAGCTGGTGGTCAACGACGTGAAGAAGGACAACATCGCCGGGTATTTGTCGGTTCCGAAGGTCCTGAATACCAGGAATTAGCCGCGCCACAGGTTGGCAAAGTCGGCCGTGCGCCTGCAAGAACTGGACCATCTCGGCTCCGGTCGGCCGAGGCAGCTTAGGCACGGATTAAGTCTTCGAGTTCCAGATCCAAGTAACGCAACGAGCTGGGCGGGTTGAGACGGGCCACTGCGTCTTCCACACCAAACGACTCGATGTAGGCGCGCAATGTCCGGCACGTGTGCCGTAAACCCGCCCTGCTCTGGGTCTGGAATAATCTCGACCGTGAGGCGCTTCATGGAGGCATCATAACGCGAGCATCCAAAGCAACTAGCTCTTCACTTCCCCACCAAGCCCTGGATGGCTTCGAGCTCCTTGCCCGCTTCCGACAGCTTTCCTTGCGATACCAAGTCGCGGTAACGCTCCAGATGCTGGCGTATTTCAGTGATGCGAGGATCGGGACCTGCTCCGGCGGCGGGCGCAGTTGCGGAGGGCGTTGAAGGCTGGGCGGAGGTAACCGCGGGTGCGGCCGGCAGGTTCTCGCCCGCCAATTGCGCCAAGGCCTGCTGATACGTATCGGCGTACACCAGATTGTTGCCCATCGCCAGCGCGATCTTCTTCAACTGCGGCATCTTGGCCTGCGACGCCTGAATGTAAATCGGCTCCACGTACAAGAACGTATGCCCGATCGGCAGCACCAGCATCTGCCCGCGCAAAACCTGCGAGCCCTGCTGGTTCCACAACGTCAGATCCTTGGAGATGTTCTGATCCTGGTTGATGCGCGCCTCCACTTGCATCGGTCCAAGAATGATCTCCTGCTTCGATAGCAGCAGCACTACCTTCTCGCCCAGATGATCGCCATCGCAGCGCGCCATCATGAGCCCGATGAGATTGTCGCGCCCGCGCGGAGTGAACGGCAGCATCAGCAAGAACTCGGGTTGCGTCTCGCCCGGCAACGTCGCCACTACATAGGTCGGCGCCAGAGGCGCTGGCCGCGCGCCCTGTTCGCTGGTAAATGTCGCGGTGTCCCACGCATCGGACCGGTTATAGAACGTATTGGGATCCCGCATGTGGAACAGGCGGTAAATATCGGCCTGCGCGGCGAAGATCGTCTCCGGATACCGCACGTGCTTGCGCAGGTCCGCGGGCATCGCCGACGCCGGCTCGAACAGGTTCGGGAAAAGATTTCGATACGCCTGGAGCAGCGGATCGTCCGGATCGAACACATAGAAGTGAACCGTTCCATCGTAAGCGTCGACGGTGGCTTTCACGGAATTGCGGATGTAGTTGACCGCCCCGATGCCTTCCAGATCAATGCTTCTTGAGTAAGGATGCATGGCCGACGTCATGTAACCATCGATCATCCAGACCAGGCGCCCGTCAGCGGTCAGGACGATGTAAGGATCGGAATCCCAAGCCAGGAAGTTCGCCAGCGTGCTCAAGCGTTCCCGCACATTGCGCCGGATCATCATGCGGCTGTCGCTGGTGAGATAGCCGGTGAGCAGGATGTTTACGTCCCCATCGGCGATCGCCGCCGCGGTCCTCATCAGGACCGACGAAATGGGAAAACCGCCTTTGCCTGCGTAGTGCGTCTCGACATTGCGGTCGCCCGAGGGGTAATCAAACTCCGGTTGCGCGGTGTCTACGAACACCGGATCCTGCACGTTTTCCCCGTAATAGAGGTCCGGCTGCGCCAGCTTTAATCCGGGCACGCTGATCTCAGGTGGCGCATCTTTGATGATCAATTCCGGCAGCCCGTTCGGCGACACCTGATTGGCCTCCGCCATCACGATGCCGTAACCGTGCGTGTAAATGAAGTGGGGGTTGATCCAGCGCGAGCGGGCTTCGCCGAGCTGGTTCAAATCGATTTCGCGCGGCGAAAGCATCACCTGACGCAGTTTCCCGCCGATGGTGTACCGGTCGACGTCGGTGTCCGAATACACATAGGGCCGGTAGGGCTGCAGTTGCGTGATTGCGTCGTGGAACGCGCGCCAGTCCCACAGGCGCGCGTTGTCGAGTAACGCCTGGTGCTGGGAGAAATCGATCTTCTCTTCGGGCTGGGCCGGAAATTCCATTTCCTTGGTGCGCTGGTCGATCCCGAACGCCGATCGGGTGGCGGTGATATGGCGCTCGATAAAAGGCCGTTCAATCGAAATTTCGTTGGGCCGGACATAGGTCGCCCCCACGATGGGGGGGATCGCGGTGCGAAGCACGAAGGCCGCCACGATCACGCTGAGCCCGATCTTCCACCGGCCCGCCAGCAGCAGCCCGGCCGCTGCCACCGAGCTTGCGATCAGCACCCACTGCAACGGCAGCGCGACGTTTTGATCCACATAGTCGATGCCTACCATGAAGCTGCCATGCTCGTTCAGCAGCATGCCGTAACGGCCCAGGAAGAATCGGACCGCCAGGGCCAGCAGAAAAATCGCCGCCATGCCGCGCAGAAACTTGCTTTGCAACGCGTCGCCCAGCCGCAAATCCCTGAGATCGATGCCTTGGATCGCGTTCCAGTCGCGGAAGTTGCCTTGCAGTTGCCAGCCGCGCGCCGCCAGCCAATAGATCAGTCCCGCGATGACGACGATGCCCAGCACCAGGCCAAGCAGGTCGGAGTAGAACGGAATTTTGAAAAGATAAAACGCCAGCGGATTGCCGAACTCCGGATCACGCCACGCGGTGGCCGCGCCGCCCAGGTCCTTCCCGCCGAAATAGCGGACCACCGTCCAGGTATCCAGCGTGGCGAAGGAAAGCACCAGCGCGATCAGAAAAATTCCGAGGGTGGAGAGCTTGGCGTAAAGCGGATGCAGGCCCAGCGCTGTTCCGGCGTGCTTCAACGCCAGCGCATGCGCGATCCAGAAGATCACAAAACCGATCACGGTGGCCGCGCCCACCGGAATAATGGTGTAGGTGAGCATGCTTAACCAGGTGGCGACCTGGCCCATCTCTTTCCACCACTGATAATCGATAGCGAGCGAGCACAGCCAGCGCGCCGCCACGAACAGGACAATAACCGTGATGGCGATGAACAGGCAGCCGCCGCGGCCTTGCGCGCCGCCTTCGATCCGACGATGACGATAGGAGGGATTCAAGTCTCTAGTAACTTTACTTCATTGCGCGGCTGGCCGTATGGAACGGGGGGAAGCGTGGCGCGCAATTATTGCATGCGTTCGACATCGCGCACGCCGGAGATGCGGCGAAGGGCTGCTACCACGCGCTCCAGCTGCTTCTTATCGCGGATCTCCATGGTCATGTCGATCACCGCGCCATCCCGGTTGCGCTTTTCATCCGGAGCCGCCTCCAGGCTGCGGATATTGCTCTGTTCGGCGGCCAGCACCGAGGTGAGCTGATTGAGCATGCCGGGACGGTCGTCCGTATAAACGACAACGCGCACCGGAAATGTTTCAGTGGCGGCGCGCGCCCACTCGACGTCGATCTTGCGCTCCACTTCGTACATCAGATTCTGCACGTTCGAACAATTGGTGGAATGCACCGCGATGCCTTTGCCGCGCGTCACGTAGCCGACGATGCCCTCGCCGCGAATCGGATTGCAGCATTTGGCGCGATACACCAGCAGGTCGTCGACGCCTTTCACCTTGATGACCAGGTCGCCGGTTTCCGCTCCGGCCGGCGCGCTGGGAGCCGGGGTCGCAGCCGGTTTGGGCGCCTCAGGCGGCAGCAGCGGCTCAACCAGATCGGGCGCTAGCTTCTGCAATACCTGGCGCGCGGAAAACTTGCCGTACCCCAGCGCCGCGTGCAGATCTTCGATCTTGCTGTAGCCGTATTCGCCCGCCACGCGCTCCAGCTCCGCCTTGGTGATGCGCCCCAGTTGCACGCTCAAACGGCGCGCTTCACGCTCCAGATATTTCTGGCCGATCTCGATCGCTTTGGCGCGTTCGGTCGTGTTGATGACGTGCTTGATCTTGTTGCGCGCCCGCGACGTTTTCACCAGCGCGAGCCAATCTTTACTGGGCAGGTGGCCGCTCTGCGTCAGGATCTCCACCACGTCGCCGTTCTTCAGGTTGTAGCGCAACGGGACAATGCGGCCGTTGACCTTTGCGCCCACGCAGGTGTTGCCCACGTCGCTATGAATCGCATACGCGAAGTCGATCGGCGTGGCATCGCGCGGCAGTACGATTACCTTGCCGCGTGGGGTGAACGCGTACACTTCCTCCGGATAGAGGTCCACCTTGAGCGTGGACATGAACTCGTCCGGATCGCGCATCTCCTTCTGCCACTCCACCAATTGCCGCAGCCAGATCATGCGCTGATCGTCGTCGGCCGGCCCCTTCTTGCCCTCTTTATATTTCCAGTGCGCCGCGATGCCTTCTTCCGCCAGCCGGTGCATTTCTTCGGTGCGAATCTGCACTTCGAACGAACGGCCGCCCGGCCCGATCACCGACGTATGCAGCGACTGATACAGATTGGGCCGCGGAATCGCGATGAAGTCCTTGATGCGGCCCGGTATGGGATGCCACTCGTTGTGAATCACACCCAGCGCCGCGTAGCAGTTCTTCACCGAATCGGTAACAATGCGCAGCGCCAGCAGATCGTACACCTGATCGAGCGCGATCTTTTGCCGCTTCATCTTCTGATACACCGAGTAAGGGCGCTTTATGCGGCACTCCACGCGCGCGGGAATGTTGTCGCGGCGCAGGTTCACCTCGACATCGTGCTTCATGGTTTCCAGGTATTGCTCGTTCTGCTCGCGCTGCGATTCGATCTCGCGATTCAGCTCGGCCGACGAGTCCGGCTCCAGATACTGAAAGGACAGATCCTCCAGTTCGCCGCGAATCTTGCCCATTCCCAGGCGGTGCGCGATGGGCGCGTAAATCTCGGCCGTTTCCTGCGCGATGCGGACCTGCCGTTCTCTTGGCAGCGCCGCCAGCGTTCGCATGTTGTGCAGCCGGTCGGCCAGCTTCACGATGACGACGCGAATGTCGTTCACCATCGCCAGCAGCATCTTGCGCACGCTCTCGGCCTGCCGCTCCTCGCGTGAATAGAGATGCAGCTTGCTCAACTTCGTCACGCCGTCCACGCAGCGCGCCACCTCTTCGCCGAACTCCTTGCGGATCTGATCCAGGCTTAGGCTGGTGTCTTCCACGGTGTCGTGCAGCAGGCCCGTCTCCAGGCACACCAGGTCCATTTGCATGTCGGCCAGGATCAACGTGACTTGCAGCGGATGAACCATATACGGTTCGCCGGACTCGCGCACCTGGCCTTTGTGCGCGTCCGCAGCCATGCGATACGCTTTTTCGAGCTGCGAGAAATCGTCCTTCCCACGCAGCACCCGGACCTTTTGCTCCAGCTGGGCGTAGAGCTGCTCAACCAGTCCGGGCACGGGAATAACTTCGGTAGACACCTTATCTTTAGGGTACTTGGTTATGGCCGGGTTCTCCAATCGGACGACCCCGGCGCCGCTGGCTGCGCCTCGAGAACAGGATCAACTTGCGGACGAACGCTTCCGACCCTTGCGCCAGGCCGCCAATGAGATGGCCACCACGAGCAAGCTCAGAATGGGATAGCGCGGCTCGGGAACCGAAACAGGGTTAAAGTCTACTTGCGCGGAAAGCAGGCCGATCACTGGCGCTCCCAGATCAATCGGTGCGTCAATCTCGATTTCCGCGCTCAACGTGAGCGGGACGCCGCTCGGGTAGCCCGCCGGAAACGAGAGCATCCCGCTACCCTCTTCCTCAACACACCAATGAGTGTTTGTGTATGGCGTACAAAAACCGTTGAAAAGTATCGTTGAACTTTCATTTTGGACTAACCCCGGCAATGAATGAAAGTAAAACAAGGCTCCAGTGATACTGGTTCCGGCTGGATTGGTGGAGTCCGCTCTGAAAGAGAAAGAAAAGGGAATCAAGGTTCCCGCGGGAATGTCCGAGCCTGAGAGATTACCGCTCGTGCCGAAGACGAACTGAGCATATTCCGTCCCCGTCAGAGGAAATGAGTCGCCGGACGTGCCCCCCATGACGTCGAGTTCTACGCCCGCAATACCATTTGAAGTTGGCAATTGGGTCGCAGTTACCGAACAATAGCCACTGGGGGTTACCGTGCACGACGGATTCGCGGTGGGAAGGATTGAGTCCGCACGGAGCGCGAACGCTACCGGCAGAAGCGCAATCGCAAACCTGGCTCGGGAAGTCATACGCGTGCCCCCCTTCGAACCTTTTAGCGCCGGGCTTCATTATAGCGCTCCCCGATAGCACTTCCCGCCCCCTATGGCACCCGTCTCGAGAACGTGAGTAACGTCCAATCAATGGCAATTTTACGTGGGTCTTGCTCGGACTGCTCACCGTGAGTGAATAGTTAACAGCTACGCGGGTCATATTCTCAATGTATTAGCTTCAGGAACGTGAATTGCAACTTCAAAGGTGCAAGGGAGGAACGAACTCATGAAGAAAACCGTCATCGTTGGAGCGTTGGGGACATTGTTAGCGGGCGGAGTGCTGTTTGCCAAGGACAATCAGACCAGCAAGGTCGATAGTCTCTCGTATTTCGAACGCATCGGCTTGGAGACGCAGTCGCCGCGCGTGCATACCAAGGGCATGGACAGGCACAAGAACTCAAAAGCAGAACGACAGGTCGCAAAAGACACCCGCGACGGTTATAGCACCGTGAGTACCCGCGATACCGTGAACGCCTTCATACCTATGGGCAAGTGACGCACGCTCTTGGGAAGGGCGGGGCTTCGCACACGTGCATGGTCTAAAATAGAGGTAAGTGCAGAAGGCATTGTCTTTGTTTATGGCTGTGGCGGGAATCGTTTGGCCGCTAGCCGGCCAGGCGACTCAGTCGAGCGCCCCCCCTCCCCATCGTCAGACCACCGCCAAGGCAAAATCCAAAGCCAAGAGTTCAGCAAAGGCTTCCAGTTCGGCAAAATCGTCGACCGTTTCCAAGTCCTCCGCCGCGCCCAGGGCGAGCGTTAAAACTGCAGGCACAAAAGGCAAATCGAAGACCCAAGCCAAGACGGTGCGCAACCCGGTGCGATCCTACCAGCAAGCTCCCACCACCGAACGATACCAGGAGATCCAGCAGGCATTATCGAAGAAGGGTTACTTCCATGGGGAGGCGAATGGCGAGTGGGGTGCGGATTCGCTCGACGCGCTAAAGCGCTTTCAGGCCGACCAGAATCTGATGCCGACCGGCAAGATTAATTCGCTGTCTCTGATTGCGTTGGGCCTGGGGCCGAAGCGCCTCACCGCGCAATCCAAGCCGGCCCCCGCTGCGCCTGCAGCTACTCCGGCGCCTCCAACTCCCGGGCCGCAATGATCGTCGGGGTTCCCAAAGAAATCAAGGATCACGAAACACGTGTCGGACTGGTTCCGAGCGGCGCCATTACCTTGCGCGAAGCCGGCCACCGCGTATTAGTAGAAACCAAAGCAGGAGCTGGAAGTTCGATTACCGACCAAGAATATTCCGATGCCGGCGCGGAAATTATCGGCAACGCGGCCGATGTGTGGCGTCAGGCGGACCTGATCGTAAAGGTGAAGGAGCCGCAGCCCTCTGAATATTTGTTCTTTCGTCCCGGCCTGATTCTGTTCACGTACCTCCACCTGGCGCCCCTGCCCGCGCTGACCAGCAAGCTGGTCGAATCAAAAGTGAACGCGGTGGCTTACGAGACAATTCGCGAGACCGATGGCTCGCTTCCTTTGCTCACGCCGATGAGCGAAGTGGCGGGAAGAATGGCTGTGCAAGTGGGCGCGCAATATCTGGAAGCGCCTAACGGCGGGCGCGGCATATTGCTCGGAGGCGTGCCGGGCGTGGCGCCGGGGAACGTCGTGATTGTCGGTGGGGGCGTGGTTGGTCATCATGCCGCCAAGATGGCGGTCGGACTGGGCGCGCACGTCACCATCATCGATCGCAACCTGGAGCGATTGCGGCAGCTCGATGATATCTATAGCAGCCAGATCATCACGCTGGCGTCGAACAGTTTTACGGTGCGCGATTCGGTGCGGCAGGCGGATCTGGTCATCGGCGCTGTGCTGATCCCCGGCGCGTCGGCGCCCAAGCTGGTGCGGCGCGACATGGTGAAGACGATGAAACCGGGCGCGGTGATGGTGGACGTCGCCATCGATCAGGGCGGGTGTTTTGAAACATCGCATGCCACCACGCATACCGATCCGGTTTATTTTGTCGATGGCGTCCTGCATTACTGCGTCACGAATATGCCCGCGGCAGTGCCGCACACGTCCACGTTTGCACTGACCAACGCCACCTTCCCCTATCTGGCGCAGCTATGCGCGAAAGGCCTGGAGCGGGCCTGCGAGGATAATCCGGCGCTCTGCCAAGGCGTTAATACCTATCGCGGATACATCACTTATCCCGGCGTGGCGGAATCCCAGGGCGTGGTCTGGAAAGAGCTCACGGCTGTGATGTAGCTGCGGATGGGCCGGCCGCCGTAAAAACCTTTTCGAACTTTTCCGTTTTTAACAAATTACCGCGTTCCTGTTCCTTGATGACCAGCGTGGTGCGAACCGCGTCGGCTGGAACTCGCCAGAGTTCGGTGATGTCGCGCTCTTCCTTGCGGTTCAATACGAAAGCGGCCGGATGAAGTACGGAGCTGGGTTTGTCCCAATGGCCGTTCTGTTCGGCTTGCCCGGTCAGTTCGATGTTGATGGGAACAGTAACGCGGTCGTCCAGGTTGATCACTTTCAATTTGAGGAGAATCACATCGCTTGATTGCTTCTGGATGTCGAGAGAAGTGGCCAGTTGAGGCGGCCGCGTGCATCCTGCGAGAGCCAGCAGAGCGATCGTCACGAGGAACGAAATTTTCAATGAGCTTTCCTTCCAGCCAGCGCGAGTATCGGTATGGCGGCCAATTGTGCGATCACAGCAAAACCAACGGCTGCCATGAGCGACCTTCCGTAAAGAATGCCAATGGCACTGCTGCCGATGAACCACAGGACACCGTACACGCTGTTAAATATGCCATAGGCGGAGCCGCGCCGTTCGGACGGAACTAGATCGGCGATTTTGGCCCGCAGCGTGGATTGCTGTGCGCCCATCCCAGCGCCCCACAGCGCGACGCCGGCCAGCGCGGTGTAAAACGATCCGAAAAACGCGAGCGGGCTGGAGGCTGCCGACATCAGCGCGCCCAAAATCAGGACCGGTGTTCCAATGCGATCGAACAGCTTGCCAAACCCGAGCGCGGCCAGCGCCTCCACTCCCATCGCCACTGCGTAGAAGACGGGGATTTCGGCGGCCGGCACGACAGAATTTTTCTGGAAGTGAAACGCGATCAAAGGAAAATCGACCCAGCCCGCCGCCAGCAGTCCCGCGGCCGCGACATAGATCCAGAAAACGCGAGGTAATGGGCCGGACACGCGGGGGCCCGCGGGCTTGGTTGGTTCGAAACGGCTGGGGTCGGGATAAAACCGAACGGCCGAAAAAAGGGCGGCCATGGACAATCCGGCAGGCACGCCCAAGAG
>Ga0182024_10002523_pt1 | contig 45248 bp, 42 predicted proteins | sample P32metaG_FD_120480 | JGI IMG/M metagenome (GOLD analysis project Ga0182024, IMG submission 120480) | Permafrost microbial communities from Stordalen Mire, Sweden - P3-2 metaG (Illumina Assembly) | ecosystem: Environmental > Terrestrial > Soil > Wetlands > Permafrost | place: Sweden: Stordalen... | reverse complement strand
TTCCCATGCCTCAGCCTCTCGAACAAAGGCCGCAAAGATCGCTCGGGAAAGGGCACGCTGTGTGTAGGTCCGCTCGGGATGCCACTGCACAGCTAAAACAAAATGATCGGCCGAGTCCAGCTCGACTGCCTCGATGACTCCATCCCCCGGCGAGACCGCGCTCACCACCAGATTGTCGCCGGGGTCGCGTATAGCCTGATGATGGCTCGAGTTAACCTGCTCTTCAACCCGGTCATCGTGCCGCAGAAGCTGGGCTAGCCTCGATCCGTGCTTCACCCGAATCGGATGCGCCTCCACTATCTCTCGCCCTGGTTGGTGATTGACTGGTGTCTTCAGATCCTGAACGAGCGAACCGTTGCACCAGACATTCACGGCCTGGGCTCCGGCACAGATGCCAAGGATCGGCTTGTGCAGGTTAAAGGCGTCTTGCAAGAGCAGCTCATCCACGGCGGCGCGGCCAGGATCCGCCTCACCGCACTCGGGGATCGGATCTTCGCCATATCTTTGTGGGTCTACGTCAAAGCCGCTACCGGGGAGCAGTATCCCTTGGATGCCAGCCAGAACCTTGGCCACGCGGTCTTGGCGCTCGTGGAGGGGCACAACAATCGGCGTTGCCCCGGCGGCGTGAAGCGCGGCAAGATACTGCTGCAGCGACCGCTGATTGTAGGCGTGGTCGCTGCTGGTGGGTTCGGGAATGGCGATGCGAATGGGCATGGAAGCACCAGTGTAATTACATGGCTAAAGAATCTGAAAGCTAATTTGGAACAGGGTTGTATTTCAGTTCAAATCTTCCGTATGCCAAATCCCTAGCCTTCGGCCAATTGCGCCTTGAGCAATCCCGAAAGGTACTCGGCAAGTTGCGAAACATTGAAGTCTCCCTCTTCCCATGCGTTGTCAGCCGCTCGAAGGGCGTCATAATATGGCTGCCGATTCTCTCGTATCCGCTCTGGGACGATCTTCCTTCCTCCGAGCAAGCGACCTTGCTTCATGCATATCAGGTAGTAACATGCCGCTCTTGCAGTTCTTCCATTCCCCTCGACAAAGGGGTGAATCCAGTTCAATCGCCACAGCGCGTAGGCCGGGAGCAATGTTGGATGATCGATGGTTGCCCAGTTCTCATGAATGACAGAGAAGAATCGATCCATATGGTCCGGAACTTCTCTGAAGTGCGGGGGACGATGATTTCCTACATAAATCGGCTCTTCCCGATAGCGGCCGCCAAACTGTGCAATGTTTGCCACCGCCGCATAATTCAGGGCCCAGAGCGTGTACTTGTCGAAGGATTCGATGCCTTTCTCAAGACCGATCTCTATGCAGTTCGATAGCAAATCATATTGCCGCAACAGGTTCTGCGCCTGCACCTTTGCAAAGAGCTCAGGGTTGTCTTTCTCTCGAACCGACACTATTACCTCTCTCAGACCGCCAGGAAAACGCAAACTTGCACGGCGGTTACTTTAAGAGCCGAATGTGCTCGGAGGCCTGTCGCACGCTGTCCTTGGTAATGAGCTCCGAATGGAGAGCGTTGCCATATGCGAAACTGATTCGCTGTTCGCGCAACTCTTCTTCGCTGACGAATTTACCGCGTGCCTCATCCAACAGTCGCATCAAATCTGGATCCGGTTTTCCAACGTTCTCGAACTGCTTGCGATCAGCCATTACTCGCACCTCTCATATTCGATGTACGAAGCGATCATAACGCTACACAGCAATTGCAGGGGCTGTGATTTTTAAGCTTGTCACCCTTCATGTACTATCCCCGATTGCTCGGGCTCTTTTCCAGCAAATCTCGCATGGCGCGCCGGAGTGCTTAAATTTGGGCGTGTACGCCAAGGGCATCCTCGGCGAGAGCGGTCTCCGGTTGCCGGAGGGCTTCAATGGCGTCGCGGAGTTGGGCCGTCAACTTGTCGGTCTGGCGCGGGGTCATTCCTTTGGTATCGATCGGCTCGCCCGCAGTGAGCGTCAATTCTCCGGGATACAAATGCCGGGTATGAATCGGAAGCAGATCGTAGACTCCGCTGAGCGCGAGAGGCACCAGCGGCACTTGCGCGCGAATGGCCAGGTAAGCCGCGCCGGAGAGGAATGTCTGGAGCTCGCCGTCGGGCGTTCGCCGGCCCTCGGGGAAGACAAACAGAGACATTCCGGCGCGCAAAGCCTTGACGCCGGCACCGAGACTCGATAGCGTAGCATGCGTGTTCACAGTATCGATCGGAATCTGTCCAGATCGATCTAAGTACCATCCTATGAATGCGATAGGCCACAATTCCTTTTTGGCGAGAATGCGAAACTGGAAGGGCAGCGCGGCAAAAATGACTGGCGTATCCATGTACGAGGTATGGTTTGAGGCATAAACGGCCACCGGCGCCTTACGCAGGTTCTCTGCTCCGCGAACATTGAGCGAACAGCCCGACAAGACCACCATGGACCGCGCCCAGAAGCGGGCAATGCACTGCTGCGCGCTGCCACGCTTATCCACAAAGGAGACCAGCAAGGAAAGCGAACCGCAGGCAATGGTGACCACGGCCATGGCTGGAATGTGAACCAGATTGGTGCGCCAGCAGTAGAGCCTGGGCAGGGGATTGGGCCGCCGGCTCACAGCTGCACTCCTTTTTCGGCGAGGAGCAGGGTACGCGCCTCGCCCACCAGGTATACCGATCCCGATACCACGATTAGCCGGTGTTCCGCGCACTGCCGGACCTGCTCGACGGCCAGTTGCATGGCCTGTTGGACGGATTCGGCAACTGTGGCGCGAACCCCGGTGGCCTCGGCCGCCGCCATAAGGTCGTCCAGGGAGGCGGCGCGGGCGGTGTGGATGGGTGCGAGGATGACCTCATCGAAGAGCGGGAAGAGAATCTGCGCCATCTCCGCGACGGGCTTGTCGCGCAGGCAACTGAAGATAAGCGTGCGCGGCGGGTCGCCTTCCGAAGCTCCGGATGAAACTTGATCCAGGCCGGCGCGCAGTGCCCATGCTCCCGCTGGATTGTGCGCCACATCCAGAATCCATTCCACGCCATTCCTCTCAATGCGTTCCAGCCGGCCCGGCCAGCGCGTCTTGCGAATGCCTTCGGCGATGGCCGCCGGCTTCACCGCAAAGCCGTGATTGCAAGCCAACTCAACGGCTGCGGCGATGGCCAAAGCCAGGTTGCGCTGCTGGTGTGCGCCGGAAAGAGGTGAATCCACGCGAATGGTTGCGCCGAGGACGTTTATGCAATAGGGGCCGGCAGAGCCAGCGTCCATGGGCGGCATGTAGGGAACCGCACTTACTCCGCGCACGCCCAATTCAGCCGCTACCTCGCCGAGAACCTGATTGGCCTCAGGGTGCTGGGGCAGTGTAATCAGAGTGCCCTTGCGGCGCAGAATGCCAGCCTTCTCCCGCGTAATCGCGGCAACGGTCGAGCCGAGCCACTCGGTGTGGTCGATTGAAATGTCGGTGATAACGGAAAGTAGCGGATCGACGATATTGGTCGCGTCCAGCCGCCCGCCCATGCCCACTTCGAGCACGGCTATCTGAACCTTTGCCTCGGCAAAGTACAAAAGCGCTTGCGCGGTGAGAATTTCAAAGTAGCTGGGCATTTGCGGGAGTTTGCCATCCAGCACCAGTTGCTGCGCGGCATCGTGAACGCGGAAGTAGAGGCCAGCAAAGGCATCGTCGCCAATCTCGATGCGGTCCAGGCGGATGCGTTCATTGGCGCGCGCCAGATGCGGCGAAGTATAGAGGCCAGTGCGAATGCCGGCGGCGGTCAGGATAGAAGCCAGCGTGGCCGCCGTGGAACCCTTCCCGTTGGTTCCGGCAATCAGTACGGAGCGGAAGCGGCGCTGCGGATCGCCGAGTGCAGCCAGTAGGACTCGAATCTCGTCGAGCGAGAATTTGTGCCGAGGCTGGCCAGAGCTGGCGTAAAGCTCCGGAACCATCGCATTCAGTTGATCGACTGCCGCTGCGTAGGACATGGAAACTTCAGTATAAAAGGCGTGCCTAAGTTGGTGCTTGATGAACTCACTGCCGCAACAGCAATTGCAGTGCTTGTCGCGCGTTCTGCAGGCACGTTCGGGCCTCGTCTTCCGAGAGCAGGCCCTGATGCACCGCTTTCCTGCCTACATCATTCACCTGGTTGGCAACGCGCGGAAAGTCCGCATCGATCCCTGTCAGGAGCAGGTTGTTATTCACCTCGTGGAGTAGGTTCCCGAGCGTCGCGGCATTGCGATAACGGGTGCGGACCAGGCGGGTCAGCGCGGCGGGCAGCTTTTGCTTGATGGCCTCCTCAAGCACAGAACGGCACATGACGGCGCAGGCTGTGAATAGACCGAAGAAATAGCAGCGCGTGGCCTCGTCCAGATAGCGGTCGGCCTCTTCTGAACTGGGCGCGGCCACTACACATTCGCGCAGGTGGGTCGCCCGCAAGACGGCAGGCTCGACCAGCTGCAGCAGCTCAAGCGCAAAGGCTGTGCGCAATAGGTTGTTCTGCTGGCCATCCAAGGCACGCTGAATCTCCTGCCAGGCCGGGGTGTCCGTGTTGTTTCCGGCCTGTTGTAGCCGTGTCAGGGAGGTGAGCCGCTGCCGGGCGTGCTGGATGAAGCCCTGACGCATCTCCTGAGCCAGATTTCGCCAGCCGGCCACGAAAGCCGTCGGATTTTGCCGGTAGCGTGCCCAGAGCTCATCGTAGACCACGCCTGGCAGCACATCTTGCAACTGCCGAAAACGCCCCGTTCTTGCCAGCTCGGCAATTGCCTCGCAGAACTCCCGTCCTGGTGTACTCTCCGCGGACATCTGCAAGAGCTGACCCTCAAGACGCTCGACTTCGATAGCCATTTGCGAAGTCCTACCCTCATCAAGTCTAGAATCGCAACGCCTCCTCCCCTGCCACCAACCGAGACATCATTCAGATTTCATGCTGGAATGGGAAAGCAATCGAGCTACTCATTGAGGATGGGAATCTGCCTGCTCGGCTTGAGACTTTTCCCCTCATTCCACTACCGCGCACAGACTGTCGAACAGAAGTCTTCTGTGGAGGACTAGCCTTCCCCAAACCGTTGCCCCACGCGATCATGGACGCACTTTTCACATAAACTATCTGCTTTACACAGGGCTTTCGCGGACGCCTGTGGGAGACGTGGGAAACAAGGGTACAGTCGCTGCTTCCCGAGGCCAGATTTCCAAAACCGCAGAATTGCGCAGCTTGGATTTAGAAAACGTGGCAGCCCCTCAACCCCATGCCGCGCAATCATTTCGGAAGTATTTCCACTTTTCCTACCTGAACTACGGGTACTGCTGTCTTTTCTTTTAATCTCTTATCCTTTTTCCTAATACCCGTCGCTCCGTGCAGACGAACTCTTGCATGCCCCGTCCTCGGGCTAGGGTCAAAGGGGTAAACGGCGAAAATGTGCTCAATCCGAAGCGCGCCGGAATGGGCCGCAGGTAATCCAGAGAAGAACACCTGTTTTCCACGCGCACACGAACGCAGAGATGCATACAATCAAGAAGAAGAAAAGACAGCCACTTCCACCTTGGGGCGATGTGTTGTAAAGTGTGGCCAGCGTGGAATGTGCTTGATTCAGGTTTTTCCCGTAGGGTCGAAATGAGGTTGGGTCGATGTCGATCGTGGAAACTGAAGTGGAGAAGCCGGCCGCACAGGGGGCAGCGATGGAGATTACCGTAAGCCGACAGGATCTGGTGAAGGAGCTTACCGCGACGCAAAGCGTGGTCGAGCGCAAGACGACCATTCCGATTTTGTCCAACTTTCTCATCGAGGTAGAGGGCGACCGGTTGAACATCACCGCGACCGATCTGGATCAGGCGATCCGCACCAGCACCGCGGTGAAAGTGAAAAAGCCCGGAGCCTGCACCATCCCTGCGCGCAAGCTTTACGACTACATCAAGTTGCTGCCCGAGGGCGATATCTCGATCAAGCTGCTCGACAACCACTGGGTGCAGATTCGCTCGGGACGCTCGAACACGAAGATGGTGGGCATGGCGCGGGCCAACTATCCGCAGGTGCCGGAGTTCCCCATCGTGGCGGCGACGAGCATTTCGGCGGTGGCGCTGAAGACACTGATCGCGCGGACCATCTTCGCTATCTCGAACGAAGAGTCGCGCTATACGTTGAACGGGGCGCTGCTGGTCATCAAGGCGGAATCGCTGGCCATGGTGGCTACCGACGGGCACCGGCTCTCGTTTGTCGAAAAGCCAAATGAAATCCTGGAAGGCATCAGCGGCGAAAAGCGGGTTCTGATTCCGCGCAAGGCATTGCAGGAGCTGCAGCAGTTGCTGTCGGTCACGGACGCCGAAAAGGTGGAGTTTGCCGACGATGAGCACACGCTGTTCTTCCGCGTCGGTCATCGGACTCTGAGCACACGCAAGCTTTCGGGGCAGTTCCCGAACTTTGAGGCGGTGATGCCGCGCGACAACACAAAATTCGCGGTGGTCCGGTCGAGCGAGCTGTCGGCGGCCATTCAGCGCGTGGCGCAGTTTGCCGACGAGCGTTCGGGCGCCATCCGGCTGCGGCTCGAGGGCAACGAGCTGAAGATCAGCTCCAGTTCGACGGAATCCGGCGAGAGCGAAGACACCATCGATACGCCGTATGCGGGTGATCCGATTATGGTCGGCTTCAACTCCGGCTACATTTTGGATTTTCTGAAGGCCTTGAGCAACGAAGGCGAGGTGCGGCTGGAGTTCAAGGATTCGCAGTCCGCCGGCCAGATGCGCCCCGAAGATCCAGATGCGGAGTACAAGTACCGCTATGTGCTGATGCCGATGCGGATCTGAGCCGCGCCTTGCGCGATTCAGCAAGAAAAGAACGGCCCGGCAGCGATGCCGGGCCGTGGTGTTTGAGGGCGTGAAAGTCTGACTGGCGGCCTATTGCGTGACCGGCTGCGGGGGTATCGCCTTGGGCGCCTTCAGGTGGGGCGCGTTGGGCGACGGGGGAGTTTTGGGCGCAGCTGGCGCGTTAGGCGCCTCGGGAGCTGTTGGGAAGGCAGAGCCTTTCTTGATGCGCAGGTCGCCGACGTCAGTGCTGATGGTGATTTTCGCTTCGCCGGAACCGATCCTGCCATTGACGGCCTTGCTCTCGTCGCCGCTGATAGGAAGCTCGAATTCCGTCATGATATCGCCATTGCGCGTGTGGCCGTTCACGGAGGCCGAGGCGTTGGGCGGCAGCGTCACCTCGACGTCGCCCTTGCTGTTCTTTGCCTCCACGCCGTAGTTTCCAGCCGGCTCCACGGAGATGCGACCGTCGCGGTCTTCCACGTAAGTGTCCCCGTAGATTTGGCTCAGGTCCACGTCTTTGGAATGGGTTTCCACGCGGACTTGCCCCTTGGCTTCGGCGACACGCAGGTCGTCGGAGTCGAGAGTCAGATCGCCGGGCAGCTCAGCCACTTGCAGATCGGTTACCGAAGTATGGAGGTGAACCGGCCCAGAGACGCTCTCCAGATGCACGTCGCCGCGGATCTCACCGCTCTGCGAGACTTTTCCCTTGATCTCGGAGAGGGTGAAGTCGTTCAAGTCACCGTCGGCTGTGAGGTCGCCGTCGATCTCGTGGGCGGAGAAGTCGTGCTTGCTGTTGGACAAATGCACCTGGACTGAACCGGTAATGCTGCTCAGATGCACGTCTCCCTGCGATGCGGTAACGCCGATGCCCGCGCCCAGTCCGGCTGCGACCACATCCCCCTTGCCAGAGCTGACCGTCACCCTGGCTGATTTTGGAACGGTCACCGTGAGATTGATACGCCCGTCGGAGTTGCTTTCAGACTTGATGAGCACCGCGTTGCCACTGACGGTGACATGCGCAGCCTCAGCGTCGAAAATCTTCTTGGCGGTGGAATCCGAGGTGGCGAATGCTACTTCGTGAGCTTGCACCTCGACAGTGGACCCGTCGCCCGCTGTGATGCTGACGTCGCCGCGAGGATTCTGAATATCGATGGCTGAGTTAGCTGGAATCGACGAGGTCAAGACCTGTTGATCGTTATCGTGCTCAGGCAGGCCGAAGGCATTGAAGAAGTTGTCGTCAAATCCGCCTCCATCGTGATCCCCCCAGTGGGAAAACCACGGTCTATGATGATTCCATCCGGATGCGCAGAAGCCCAGCAGGGCCAGCACGATCAGAATGCCGACGAAGTTGCCGCTGCGGCGAACCGGCGTCTCCCGGCGCAAGTCGATCGCCCACTCGGCGAGCAGGGCCAGCCCGGCGCCGATCAGCAATAAGGGCCACCAACTGCCATACCAGGCCCAGAAGTCTCCAGCGCCAAGGTGGCCGGTAAGCACGAGCAGAGCGACTATGCCGATGCCAATCAGGATGATAGGCCCGACAACAGAAGGAACGCGCGGTCCGTAAGCGCTCACATAACTCGCCCTCCATGCCTGACTCTGGGCTTTCAAGGCATCGCGCTGCGCTCTCCAGGCCGCTTTCTGCTGCTCACGATACGCGCGCCACTGAGCCTTTGAATCGTAGGGGGGATACGGGGGCGGCGTACCGCCGCCCGGAGGTGTGCTTGGAGGTACGCTGCTCATGATTGCCCTCCCTCGGGGTCTTTCACCGGCTCATACGGCTCAGCGGGTACGATAGCCGTCGCTTCTGGTGCTGCGTATTGTGGCGTGCTTGCGGCCGCATTGGGATCGGCCGCGGCAGCATAAGGAGCGCCGGGGTAGGGCTGGCCTCCCGGATACGAGCCCGGATAGGGAAAGGGCGGGGGATAGCCCCCATCGGCGGCCAGCGCCGCCCGTTCGGCAAGCATGAACACGCCCATATAAATCAGCAGAAACGGCCAAAAAACATGCCATGGGTGGTCGAAAATGCCCATCTGATGGAAAAGGAGGATTCCCCCAATCATCACGAGAAACAGAGGGCCGCGCAGGCGGCGAATCATCACATAACGGCTCACTTGGAACCTCCTTGAGAAGCGTCGAAGCGGCGAACGATAAGCCAGACGCCCAACGCGATCATGGCCAGCGGCCAGATAAAGTCCTTGAGGCGGCCGTTGAAGATGTCTAATTGGTCAAGCAGGAAAATCGCACCCAAGCCAATCAGTACGATTGCGCCTATCGGTTCCTTGCGCTGCCAAAACAGGGGGTGCCAATACTGGGGCGGGCCCGGCGGTACCGCTGGATCGACATAGCCGGCCGGCGGAGCGACGGGCGGCTGGTACCCGACCTGTTGCCACGGCGGCTGATACTGCCCGGCATATGGCCGCTGATAGGCCCCGGCAACCGGACCCTGACCTGTAGAGCCTGCAACATCGGGGCCAGGGTTCGTGACGCCGGGTTGCCCCGGATACCGCGGCCGATTCCCGAAATTCAGCCAGTTGCCCAGCTCGTTCAGGCCCAGTGGATCGGGCAAGGGTTCTCCGTCGCGCATAGCCCTGGCGGTATGGAAAGCCTCAAACGCCTGGTAGAGAACCCACGCGCCTATAAACAGGCCGAATATCCAGTAGACATGCGCCGCGCTAACCAGTACCGCGAAGATCAGGACGTGGATGAGTCCCTTCACGAACTGCCCGTTGTACATGGCGCCCACGCCGGGAATAACTCCTAGAGATCCAGCCAACCAGGGGTTGGGCCCGCTCGAAGGGGCCACGTAAGGTTGTTGAAAATTCTGCCATGCCATCTGGCATGGCTCGCAGAGAATCTGCCCTCCAGCCGCGTTGCGCACGCAGCCGGGGCAGAGCGCTTTGCCGCAACTTTGGCAATAGGCGGTTGCGGTTACACCCAGGTGATTTACGCAGTCCATCGTGTGCTCCTTTCCCGTGGTGCCATTGCGGAGCCGCCGGAGTGCGCGGGCAGGGCCTGAAGCGTCAGGGAACTTTCTAAAAAGTCGGTGGAATCGTCGATAGCCGGCCCGAGAACAGGGTTGTCCGACTTCTGAAGTGGTTCGATCGGAGAGCCTCCGTTCTTGCGGTCAGGAGCCTGCCTGGACTCTCCCGGCGCGGTGTCTTTCTGCTTCTGCTCGTACTCTCCGCCCTCACTCTCGATCTGCGTTGCGCGGCGCAACTCCCGCACCGTCGACCGAACCTCGTAGACAAAGTTTGAGTGGTCGCAATAGCGGACGATCGGGATGGAGGCCATGGTCAACCGCCGCTCCATCAACGAACGCACTGCGGTAGGGCGCAGGTCGGCCAGGCGCAGGCTGCTCAGACGCACGTTGGTGAGGGACAACGTAGCCGAGATGGAAAAGAAGGCCATCGCGGCCGTCATCAACAGGCGGGGCTCCGCAAAACGGCGAACATTGCCGACAAAACCGGGGCGCTGCCAGACTGGGATGGAGACCGGGGAGGAGCGGGGGGTCATCGGCAACACGTTGCCGGTATCCGCCACCAGGCCGAAGCCTTCCGCTTGGCCTGGGCCAGTCTGCGCCAGAATCTTATCCAGCAGCCCGGCGGGCACTTCCGGCTCGGTCGAGAGGAACCCCAGCCACTCGCGACCGATCCGGGCATCTTCAAACAGTGCCGCACAGGCTGGGCAGAGAGCCATGTGCGCGGAAAAGCCATCCTCGTCGCTGGGCTTGAGCTGCCCGTCAACCGCATCGGCCAACAGGATCTCCCACTGCTCACAGGCTGTGGGACTCGGAATATTTGTGCGCTCTGCCATTACATCACCTCCCGTTTATTACGTTCCAGCAGCCGCGCCAGTTCCGCGCGGCCTCGGCTGATGCGGGACTTGACTGTCCCCTCGGGAATGCCCAGCACCTGGGCGATCTCCTTGTAATCCATATCCTGCAAATCCCTTAGAATGACCGCCTCGCGCAGATCCACCGAGACCCGCGCCAGAGCATCCTGCACCATCTTTGCTAGTTCCTTCTGGGCTGCCGACTCGTGCGGCGACGGGCCGCTGGCTGTCAGCCTGTCAATGGGCTTCAGTTCCTCGATTGACTCCCAGCCCTCGTCCAGCGAACCGGTGGAGCGGAGGTTGCGGGTGCGGCGGAAGTTGTCCACCAGCAGGTTGCGGGTCATGGTTGTGATCCATACCTGAAGGCTGCCGCGCCCGGTATCGAACCTGTCCAGATTCGAGTAAATCTTGAGGAAGACGTCCTGGGTCATGTCTTCGGCGTCGGCGGGGTTGCCGGTAAAGCGGTAGCAGAGCCCGTAGACACGGCGATGGTGGGTGCGGACCAGCTCGGCCCACGCGCCGGAATCCCCGTCCATGCAGCGGCGGACGAGTTGGGACCAGTCGGTCTCCAGCGGATTCACCTCCACGCGCGCCGTCCGGGACACACAGTCTGGGGCCAAGCTCGCTTGGGCGCCAAGCCCAAGCTGGCAGGTCAGGGTTCTTGCCTTAACATTAAACCCTGCGGAATCAATAAGAGTTTTTGCCCCTGAGGTATGCCCGTCGGGATGGCTGATGTCCTCGGCCCGGGTCCAGCCCTCCAGGCTCCGCTTCTGCCGCGATGGCCTGGCCGGCGCTGCCAACCCTATCCCGCTCCAGCTTAATGTACCCACGCATTGCATAGTTTGCTAATACGCGAGATTTGTGAAGTTGGTTCCATGGGCTGGCAGGAATTGGGAGCGGCGGGCAGGAAGTTTCGGCTCGGCATCGTCGAAAGAAGTTAAGAAGTTCACCGAATAGAATGATGCCCCATCGCGCATAATGCTCTATGTGGCATAATTGATTTATGAGCTGGTCCGCCTACTTCCATCCGAAGTTCAAGGCAGAGGTCGAAGAGTTGTCAGATGCGGAGCAGGACGGATTGGCCGCCGCCCTCGCGCCGCTTCGGAAGTTTGGACCAACTTTGGGACGGCCTGACGTAGATACGCTGAATGGTTCGAAGTACGCGAACATGAAGGAGCTTCGCTTCAGAGCGGATGGGGGCGTCTGGCGGGTTGCCTTCGCCTTTAATCCGCAGCGAAATGCAATTCTTTTGGTGGCTGCGGACAAATCGGGAGTGAGCGAAGCAAAGTTTTACAAACGGCTGATCGAAAGGGCCGATTCGCGGTACAAGGAACACCTCGACGACCTTTAATCAATGGGAGTGACAACAATGCGTGGAATGATTTCGGTTGATGACTGGATTGCCACCTTGCCAATCGAGCGGCAAAAAGCTATTGAAGCGAGGGGAAAAGAGCTGATCGCCAAGGTAGAGCGGCGCATGACCCTTGCCGCTCTGCGCAAGGAACGCAAGATCAGCCAGGCAACGGTGGCGGAGGCGCTGGGAATCGGCCAGATGCAGATCTCGCGGCTGGAGAAGCGCAAGGACCCGCGCCTATCCACGATGGCGCGCACGGTGGCGGCGATGGGCGGTCACCTGACGATGATTGCGACCTTCCCGGACCAGGAGCCAGTGGTGCTCATTCCCTCCGCTCTGACTGAGAAGACCGCAAGCCGCGCAAAGAGGGCGTGATTAGGGGGCTTGCGATCCCCAATCGAGCACTCAGCCATCAGGCAGATTTTACGTTGTAATGCAAACGCATTACAATAGAGTGAAGGAGTCTTGCTCATGCCTGCAAATGCGTTGGTACAGACACGGATCGATCCTGTCGTGAAAGAGCGTGCGGCGGCGGTATTGGGCGAGTTGGGGATAACCGTTTCGGATGCGGTACGGATTCTTCTGACTCGAACCGCCAATGAAGGTGCGCTTCCGTTCTCCTTGGCTCGGAACGCCGCAGAGCACGATGCATGGTTCCGAGCCAAGGTGCAGGAGGCTCTGGATGATCCACGCCCCGCAATTCCCCACAACCAGGTTAAGGCGCACTTCGCCAAAAGGCGCGGCGCAGCGTTGCTGAAGGAAGAACGGTAGATCATGCACGTGGAGTGGTCGGTATTTGCGCTTGCCGATCGTGAGGCGATCTTTGATTACATAGAAGCTGACAGCCCTCGGGCCGCAATCGTCATCGACAATCGTATCGAGGCGCGAATTGAAGGTCTGGTACAGTTCCCGGAGATGGGCCGCCCTGGCCGGATTGAGGAAACACGGGAGTTGGTCATTTCTCGAACGCCCTACATCGCGGCCTATCGCATTGCTGGCGACACTATTCGCATATTGCGAGTACTGCACGGCGCTCAGCAGTGGCCGGGCGAGATGCCTGAAAAGCCAGAAGGGTTTTCCAGTTAAACTGTGGAGCTCGGAGAGTCATCCCACATCTCCGAAGTGAGATTTGAGGCAGCCGGCGACGGTAGCTGAAGCGCTGGGGGATCGGCCAGATGCAGATTTCGCGGCTGGAGAAGCGCAAGTATCCGCGTCTTTCTACGATGGCCCGCACGGTGGCGGCGATGGGCGGTCACCTGACAATGATTGCAACCTTCCCTGACCAGGAGCCGGTGGTGCTTATTTCTTCGCAACTTACTGAGAAGTCGACACGCCATGCGAAGGGTGCCTCACGCTAGGGTTCGCTATCCCACATCTCAGCGTCGAGATGTGGGCACCCGGCAAGAGGCACCTTGTCCGAATCGGACGCATGAGAACTATAATTTCCAGTACTGTGCTGAAACGTTTAGCCAAAGTCGCGGTGTTTATCTTCGCAGTTTTCGTATTGCCTGGAATCGCTCAAACTCCAAATGGTTCGGGGGTCGCGAAGAGCAACGGCGCGCCTGATAGTGTCCATGACAGCAGCACCGTTAAGAAGCCCCACCAAACCGAGAAGCAACCGGCAAACGCGTTACCGGCTAACTCCGAGAACCATTCCGGTGGTAATAGTGACGCGGCCGCCCAACACAGTGAAGATATTGAGATACAGAAGAAACTTGCCAAATATACGGAGTACCTTTTCTGGGCCGGTATCCTGCAAGCAGTTGTGCTCTTCGGAACCCTTATCGCTATTTTTTGGCAGGCTCGGCTTATGCGCGAGCACGCTGGCCATTTGCATGAACTGGCTGGCGCAGCGAAGGAAAACGCGAACGCTGCTCTGAGTCAAGTGGAACTCATGAAGCGGCAAATGGACACTATGGTCCATAAAGATCGGGCTAGGCTGAATCTCCATGCGCAGCCGATTGAAGTCGATGGCACGGAGGGAGGGTTTTTCTACCTGACTACCTGTATAGAGTTTACAAACACTGGCCAATCTAATGCTCACATTACCTTCAGCGCTGGAAGGTTTGTGGTCGTCCCAAGCGGACGGTGGCCCTTGCCGCAACCCGATCCAGATGAATTCACCCCCGGTTCAAGCACCATAGAACCCTCCGAAGAGCCTGTTTATGCGGGGTTCTTTTACGATGATGCTCCTCTTGATTTTGGAGGTTTTGCTGAAGAATTTGCTCAGGGAGATTTGACTGCTTATCTTTATGGTTTTGTTGAATACGAAAACATGGGCATCAAGCGCCGCCGAGACTTCGGATACATATGGACTACTGATGCGTCTGACCGGAACTCCGCTCCGCAGAGTCTAGAGGAAATGATAACCAATGGATCGTGGCAACCATCCCTGAGGCTGGACAATGGAGAGCACGAGATGAAGGCAAATTAGAGCACTATCAGGCGCGCATGAATCTGAGACGAGAGTACCGCCTCCTTGTACACTGAATAGTTCCCCACTCTTGGGCAAGCGTTGAGGAGGCCCCTATGGCATCGATCATTCTTCCAGCAGTTCCGTCGGAGTCGCGGGCGGGGCGGTTTGGCGTTTATGGCGGGCGGTATGTGCCGGAGACGCTGATGGCGGCGCTGCTGGAATTGGAGCATGAGTACGATTTGGCCAAGGCCGACGCGGCTTTTCAGGCGGAGCTGGCGGGGCTGCTCAAGGACTATGCCGGGCGGCCGACGCCGCTCTACTTTGCCAAGCGGCTGACGGAGCAGTTGGGCGGGGCGAAGATCTACCTGAAGCGCGAAGACCTATTGCACACCGGCGCGCACAAGATCAACAACGCTCTGGGTCAGGGACTGCTGGCCAGGCGAATGGGCAAGAAGCGCATCATTGCCGAGACGGGCGCGGGGCAGCATGGCGTCGCTACCGCAACAGTCTGCGCGCTGCTGGGCCTCGACTGCGTGATCTACATGGGCGATGTGGACATGGAGCGCCAGGAGCTGAATGTGCTGCGCATGAGGCTGCTCGGCGCCGAAGTGCGCGGGGTCTCGTCCGGCTCGAAGACGCTGAAGGACGCCATCAGCGAGGCGATGCGCGACTGGGTGACCAACGTGCGGACGACCTATTATCTGCTGGGCAGCGCGCTGGGGGCGCATCCGTACCCGACCATGGTGCGGGACTTCCATCGCTGCATCAGTCGTGAGATGAAAGAGCAGATTCTGGAGAAAGAGGGCCGTCTGCCCACCGCCGTGATCGCCTGCGTGGGCGGCGGATCGAATGCGATTGGCGCTTTCTATGAGTTCCTCAAAGACAAAAATGTCAGGCTGATCGGCGTCGAAGCGGGCGGCTGCGGCACGGAGCTTGGCCAGCACGCGGCGCGGTTCAGCGGCGGGGCGCCGGGGGTCTTGCAGGGTACGTATTCCTACGTCTTGCAGGACGAAAACGGGCAAATTGCCGCTACGCATTCGGTTTCTGCGGGGTTGGATTATGCATCCATCGGCCCGGAGCATGCCGCGCTGCACGATTCGGGCAGGGCAGAATACGTGTCGCAGGACGATGCGGCGACTCTGGACGCGGTGGTCCGGCTGGCGCGGACGGAGGGGATACTGCCGGCTCTCGAAAGCGCGCACGCCGTGGCCGAGTGTTTGCGCCTTGCTCCCACGCTGCCCGCCCATGACATACTGGTAGTCAACCTCTCTGGACGCGGCGACAAGGATATGGGCATCCTGGCGCGCGAGCTGAAAATTCAGGGAGCATAGCGGCTAGACTTCGATGGCGATTCTCTTCGATCACAAACCCGGACTGGTCATTTATGTGACGGCCGGCGACCCTGATGTCGCGACGACGCTGGCGATTGTGCTCGAAGCCATCGACGCAGGCGCGGATGTGATTGAGCTTGGTGTGCCATTCAGCGATCCGCTTGGAGATGGGCCGGTGATTCAGCGAGCGATGGAACGGGCGGTTGCTCGCGGAGTCAGCCTACGGGATGTACTGACCTTAGCTGGGGAGATTCGTGCGGCGCGGCCGATGGCTGGCCTGGTGATCTTCACCTATCTCAATCCCATTTTGCGCTATGGTCTGCACAAGTTCGCCGATGAGGCAGCGGCGGCCGGCGTGGATGGCGTGTTGGTGATTGACTTGATTGTGGAAGAGGCGGGCGAATATCTCGCGGAGATGGAGCGAGCGAATCTTGCGCCGATTTTTCTGGCAGCGCCCACCAGTCCCGATGAACGCCTTGAGGCCATCGCCACACATTCCAAAGGGTTCGTTTACGCCATCTCCCGTGTGGGCATTACCGGCACACAGCAGAGCCTGACCTCCGACGCGGCATCGCTGGTGGCGCGCATCCGGCGATGGACGGGGCTGCCGGTAGCCGTGGGGTTCGGCATCTCGAACGCGGAACACGTCGCCCAGGTGGCGGAGTTCGCGGATGCCGCGGTGATCGGCAGCGCGATTGTGGAGTTGATCGAAAGGTCGACTCCCGAGACAGCGCCCGGGGCAGTGGCTCGATTTATCAAGGGCCTGCATCTGCCCGAGGCAGCGCTGGCCCGATAAAAACCCCGTTGGCGGCGTCTGAAGCCGCATAGATGGATTCAACTCTTGCTCCTTCGCATGCCGGGCACCAGGTTTTCAGTGACGAAAGCCGGCCTCCAAAGGCGGGGGGGCGCATCATGAGGATGTAATGACGCTGGAAGAATTGCGCAAGCAAATCGATGCTCTGGACCGTCAGATGGTGGCACTGCTCAACGAGCGGGCATGCGCCGTGCTGGCGATTGGCCACCTGAAGACGATCGCCTCGCTGCCGGTGTACGAGCCGGCCCGCGAAAAGGTGGTCTACTCCAACGCGTGCGCGGCCAACAAGGGCCCCCTGCCGGACATCGAGCTTACGCGTATCTTCGAGCGCATCATCGACGTGATGCGATCCCTGGAGATGCACGAGTCGGAATTGGAGAAAATTGCCCTGGGTCGCCGCGGCGACCTAAAGGGCCACGGCACCGGCGTACAGACGCCCGAGACAGGGAACAAGCAATGATCGTAGCTATGCAGGAGTTGGCCACCGAAGAGCAGATCGATGCGGTCATCGATGCCATGGTGGAAGCCGGAGTCAATGTCCATCGAACGACGGGCGCAACCCAAACCATACTGGCCGGCGTGGGACCGACCGGCGGCCTGGAACTAAAAAAGTTTGAGCTGCTGGCGGGCGTGCTCTACGTCCACAGAATCACCGCGCCCTACAAGCTGGCCGGGCGCGCCTTTCGTCCCGAAGGCACAGTCGTGGAGTTTCCCAATGGCGCCAAGATCGGCGGCGAAAAAGTTGCCGTAATTGCCGGTCCCTGCGCCATTGAGAACCGCGATCAGATCTTCACCATTGCCGCGTGCGTCAAGGCGGCCGGGGCCGGCTTCCTGCGCGGAGGCGCCTTCAAGCCACGCAGCTCACCCTATGCATTTCAGGGGCTTGGGCTTCCGGGGCTGCAACTGATGCACCAGGCCGCCCAGGCCAACGGCCTGCTCACAGTGAGCGAGGTTATGGAGATCGCGCAGATCGAGCCCATGCTGCCTTACACCGACTGCTTCCAGGTGGGCGCGCGCAACATGCAGAACTTCAACCTGCTGCGCGAACTGGGTCAGGTACGCAAGCCGGTGCTGCTCAAGCGCGGCATCGCGGCCACCATCGAGGAACTGTTGCTGTCCAGCGAGTACATCCTCGCCGGTGGCAACTACGATGTCATCCTCTGCGAGCGCGGCATCCGCACCTATGAAACCTCGACGCGCAACACCATGGACATTGCTGCGATTCCGGTGGTGCACAAGCTCTCGCACCTGCCCATCGTGGGTGACCCCTCGCATGGCACAGGCCGCCGCGACATGGTTCCCCCCATGGCCAAGGCCGCAGTGGCCGCGGGCGCCGACGCAATTCTCATCGAGATTCACCCCAACGCCGACAAGGCCGCCTCCGACGCCGCGCAGACGTTGTATCTGGATCAATTTGAGCAACTGATGGGCGAGCTACGAGGGATTGCCTTAGCTGTGGGGCGAACGCTGTAAGGAAACTCCGGATCGACCTGAGGTATGCAGACTTTGGGCTTCTCATCCTTTCGCGTATTTTCTGCGACGGGATGGGAAGCTGTAATTCTTCACTCACCAGCCCGCATCTTGCCCCCTGGCAGCAGCTCATATACGTGCCCGCGCCACAGAACCCGGCTGCCCCAATAGCTGGCCGCCCAGAACCCGAACCCCATCAGATCGCGCAGCGGATACAACACGAGCAGCCCAAACCAGCTCGTATCCTGCACGACAAGCCGGCCCACCCCGAATGCCAGCGCCAGCCGCGTGGCCACGCTCCAGCCCACCAGCGCCAGTCCAATCCACGGGTGCCCCATCCAAGCCGCAGCCCCCCAAGCCAGCAGCCCAAAGGGCACACTGAACGTCAGCGAGGTCCCAAAGTGGCCCTTGGGCCTCGAAAACCGCGTCGATTTCGTCCACCGCACCTGGTGCTTCATTGAGGACCAGAAGCTTGAGTTGATGACCATGTGGTCGATGGCGTGGTGGCTCAGCACCACCGTCCGGCCCAGCTTGAAGGTCTCATTGCCCAACACAAAGTCGTCGGCGCAGTAGTCCGCCGTCACCCCAAAGCCGCCCATCCGCCGGATCGCCTCGCGCCGAAAGGCCATGGTCGGGCCCAGCACAAACTGCATTCCTTCCATCGCCCGCGCCGCCAGCACCCCTGAGGTCATCTCCACGCTCATGCCCACAGCTTCGAGCCGCGCCCACAATCCGCCTTCTGCCGCCACGCCCCGATACGGGCAGCACATGGCGCCCACCCGCTCGTCGGCAAAGGGCAGCGCCACCGCCCGCAGATAATCGGGTGTCACGCGCACATCGCTGTCGCTGATGACCAGAATTTCGTACGCGGCTTCGGCCTCCATCCGTTCCATCGAGGCCGCCTTGGCGTTGATCCAGTCCGGCTGCCCGCCGGTCGAGAGGAATTTTGCGGAAATCTTCGGGTAGCGTGCCGCCACACGCCGCGCCGTCTCCAATCCAGCATCGTCGGCCGAGCGCGCGCAGAAAAGAATCTCGTATTCCGAGTAGTCCTGCTCGAAGAAGCTGACCAGATACGATTCCAGTCCAGGTTCCGCTCCATGCAATGGCTTCAGCAGAGTCAGTGGGGGCGTAAATCCTGGCCCTGCCTGCATCTGAACCAAGGCCCACCGCCGCTCCCGCAGGTAGGCTGGCACGGCCCACAGCACCATGCCGGCAACCACCGTGGAAGTCACCAGCCCGAAGACACCCAATCCTAGGAGAACGTACAACATGCAGCTTCCAGCATACCCGGCTTAGCCGAGTCCAGCTCCGAAGATGCAACCTGTTCAATTTGGAAGCGCCCAACCGCGAAGGCCATCACGGGATGGGACTATGGCTTGCGCGGCGCCGCCGGTTTCATCACCACCGCCGGCCTGCGCATGGGCACAATCGCCGCCCCGCCCCCCGGCGCATTCTGCTGAAACCGCGTCAGCATCTCCGTGCGCACGTACTCCACAAAGCTCTGCATCTGACGGTTCATCTCTTCCATGCGCTCCCGCATCTGCAGGATGATGGCGATGCCCGCGATGTTCACGCCCAGATCCCGCGCCAGGTTCAGGATGAACTCCAGCCGCTCCAGATCCTCGTCGGTATAGAGCCGCGTGTTGCCCTCGGTGCGCGACGGCTTCAGCAGGCCCTCGCGCTCATACAGGCGCAGCGTCTGCGGATGAATCTCGTACATCTCGGCCACCGCCGAAATCATGTACGCGCCCTTCGATTTACGTTTTGCCGTCACGTCGTGCCTTCACCCAATTGCTTGGATCTTCTCTCGCCACTGCTCTGTGGTCATGCCGTACTGCTTCAATAAACTCTTGAGTTCAGTGCCCGCGTTGCGCACGAAATAATACCCCTTCTTTTTCCATGAATCTGTCTCGGCATACCCCTTAATTTCCATCACCTTCACTGCGTCGTTAAAGGTGAGGAGATAGATGTCTCCGCGTTCGGAAGTATTTACATTCCATACATAGGCGATGAGAATGTTGGGAACCTTCTGGTACTTGCTGTCTAAGGAAAAAGACTCCTGCGTGGAAGCCTTCATTTGAATCGGCCACGCTGTAAATCCATTGTCCCCACGGTAGACGATGAGATCGATTCCATTGTCGCGAAGAGGCTCCGCCACTTCAAAACCGGCCGCCACTAGCCGAGAAATCAAGAGATGTTTGCCCGCAATCTCGACGAGCTGAGAGTCTTGTTTCTCCGAATCAAGCGGATCATCCAGGTCTGGCTCCCCGTCGAGGAAGGTGACGTTATTTCCTTTCTTGTACCTTTCATGGAACTTACCCCGAACCGCCTTCGAAAAATCGAATTGACTACGTAACTCCAATTCACTTTTGCTCATTTGCGTTTTCATATTCCCTCCTTTCCCAGCTCTCGGCAACTCGTGCGCTGATTATGCGAAGCCGATCTCCGCGCTCTGTCAAGCACATTATCAGTAAACGACCAGCGTCTGACCTCCCAATCGCAAGACTTCGCTCTTCACCGACACTGTGAACTAGATCGGAAATAACTAGAACGTTTGGATCTCCGAAGACCGTCCTGGCCTCTTCAAACGAGATCTTGTGCTTCTTCAGGTTCGCAGCCGCTTTCAATGGATGCCATTCAAACTCCAGCCCCTCCATGTCAACTCTGTCTTCCGGGTCTTGCTTCGGGTCCATTCGTACACCACTCGTATACCCATCCTGGGCTGGCGCTCAGAGCTTGTCAAACAGCGCCACGCGTGGGTCCTGGTTGTTCAGCTTGGCCAGCTCGCGCATAATCTCGCGGCTGCGCTCATCCTGCAAAGTCGGCACAATTACGTCAACCGTCACAATCTGGTCGCCGCGCTGGCCCGGTTGCCCCGCGTTCTCAACGCCGCGCTCCCTCATGCGCAGTTTTTGCCCGCTCTGCGTGCCAGGAGGAATCTTCAACTGCGCGCGGCCATCGATGGTCGGTACGTCCACCTTGGCTCCCAACGAGGCCTCGGGCACGGTCACCGGAACCGTCAAGTGGATGTCGTCGCCCACGCGCGTAAATACAGGATGCGTGCCCGTCCGCACAATGACGAACAGGTCTCCCGCCGCGCCGCCGTTCAACCCCGCGTTTCCCTTGCCCTGCAAACGGATGCGCTGCCCATCGCGCGTTCCCGGCTTCATGCGGAACTCGACTGTCTCGGTACGGTTGACCACGCCCTCACCCTGGCAGGTGGTGCAATCGTTGGCAATGTGCCCGGTGCCGTTGCAGCGCGGGCAGGTGATGTTGAACTTCATGCGCCCGCCCATCTGCGTCACCTGGCCCGTGCCGTTGCACTCCGGGCACTGCATCGTCCCGCCGGCTTGAGCCTGCCCGTGGCATGTGGGGCAGACCTCCTGGCGGTTTATCTGGATGCGCGCCTGCCCGCCGCGAATGGCCGTCCAAAAGTCCACCGTGGCCTGGTACTCGAGGTCGGTGCCCGGCTGCGGTCCCCGTGGACGCTCCGGCTGCTGCGCCCCGCTGAAAATTCCCGAAAAAATGTCCTTGAAGCTGCCCCACGACGCCGAACCCGCCCCCGCCTGCGCGCTCGGATGCTGCCCCGGCCCGCCCTGAAAGCCGGAAAAATCGAAGCCGTCGAAGTCCACCGGAGGCCGTCCGCCCGCGCTCTGCTGCCGCGCATACGCCTCCGCCGTCGCCGGGTCGATCTGGTCGGAGTAGAAGCCCACCTGGTCGTAGACCTTGCGCTTCTTCTCGTCGCTCAGCACGTCGTTGGCCTCCGAGATCTCCTTGAACTTCTCCTCCGCCTTCTTATCGCCTGGGTTTACGTCGGGGTGATAACGCCGCGCAGCTTTCCTGAACGCCTTGCGAATCTCCTCCGGCGTCGCCGTCTTCTTCACGCCAAGCGTGCCGTAATAATCCTTATTTTGAGTAGTCGCCATGTGTGTTTTCTTATCTCAGTTCATCCTACGGGATTCTTCGGAACTGATGTGCAATCGCTTCACCGGATCTCGCGAGGGTCTTTCGGTCAACGCTCATACGGCCGCGGCGGTTTCACTTGACACCTGCGATATTTTGCAGTCGTTCAAAAAACTTCTTTCCCTCTGGGAGCAGACCAAATGCTTGTCTGGCAAGGGAGCCGTCCTTCACGAAGTTCGTTTGCGCTTCCGCAACCAATCCGACGGACTGGAGGCGAGATAGTGCCGATCGAACCTTTAGATGTTGTTCATCGTTAAGACCAAAAATTCTATTCCAGTCTGTCCAGATATGGCCGACTTGCTCGCTCCAACCAAAGGACTGATAACGGTTTGAGAGAAGCGACTTTTGAGATTCATACATCTTCCCGAGTACGAAAATATCCCAGTCCGTTAACTCGACAGCAGCCCGCATCATGTCATCAAGGCCTTCCGACCCTAGATCGTCTTCCTTCACACCGTTGGCGAGGATGAGCGCCAATCGATTAAGCCTGTCTTTCTGAGTAGTGCGCAATGCCTGAAGCGCAGCGCTGGCCATCCCATCTTTGAATTCCTGGCTTTCGATGCGTGTCTTGATGTCATTAATGCTTGTCCCATGGTCGCGAAGGGTCTTCTCAACTCGACTAAGAGCTTCTTCGGTGGCCTGACCAAGCGATTCAAGATTCTCATTGACCTTGGCGGTGCCAAGTTTGCGAAACCAGTCCACAATGCCAAGTCCGGCGACAACGCTTCCGGCGACAGCTAGTCCAGTTCCTCCCGACGCTCCAGCAGCGACTACTGTGGAAGCTACAACTAGCCCAGGACGTGCAAGAGAAACCGCGTTTTCGATCACTCCGCTAACGGCAGACTTGGGGATTTCTTCCATTCTTCTCCGTTGATCGTCGGCAGCAACCTCGTTTCCCGGAAAAACCATCGTCTCGCCCCTTCTATTCAAATCTCAGCAATGCTGAAAAACCGCAACTCCTTCGACTCTCCTGCGTTCAGGATGCAGGGTTCGTAGTTAAGAAGTAGGGGTGGGCGACGAATTGTCGCCCACCCCTAAGTTTTCCGCCGGAGGGCGGGGCTGCCGCACCGCAGGTGCCTACTTTTTGTCTTCGACGTCGACGTACTCAGCGTCGATCACGCCTTCGTCCTTCTTCGCCTCGCTGCCCGCATTCGCTCCATCGGAAGGTCCGCCCGGCGGAGTCGCGGCCGTCGCGTTGGCCTTGTAGAGCACCTCGGCCAGCTTGTGGCTGGCTTTGGTCAGCTTTTCGTGTGCGGCCTTCAGCTCCGCCGAACTCGGCGTGCCTTCCAGCACCTTCTTCGACTCGGCCAGCACCTCTTCGACCTCGGTCTTGTCCGCGGCCTGCACCTTTTCGCCGCTGTCCTTCAGCATCTTTTCGATGTTGTAGACCAGCCCGTCGAGCTGATTGCGCGCCTCGATCTCCTCGCGCTTTTCCTTGTCCTCGGCGGAGTGCGCTTCGGCGTCCTTGGCCATCTTTTCGACCTCGTCCTTGCTCAGGCCGGAGCTCGATGTGATCTGGATGCGCGTGTCCTTGCCGGTGGCCATGTCCTTCGCCGTCACGTTCAAAATGCCGTTGGCGTCGATGTCGAAGGTGACCTCGATTTGCGGCACTCCGCGCGGCGCCGGAGGAATCCCGGCCAGCTTGAACTTGCCCAAAGTTCGGTTCTGCGCCGCCAGGGGCCGCTCACCTTGCAGCACATGCACCTCGACCTCCGTCTGCGAGTCGGCCGCCGTCGAGAACGTCTCCGTCTTCTTGGTCGGGATCGTCGTGTTGCGCTGGATCATCGGCGTCGCCACGCCACCCAGGGTCTCAATGGCCAGGGTCAGCGGCGTCACGTCCAGCAGCAGCAGATCCTTCACCTCGCCTGCCAGCACGCCCGCCTGTACCGCGGCACCGATGGCCACCACTTCGTCCGGGTTCACGCCCCGATGCGGCTCGCGGCCGAACAGCTTCTTCACGATCTCCTGAATCTTGGGCATGCGCGTCTGCCCGCCCACCAGAACCACCTCGTCGATCTTGTCCACGGTGACTCCGGCATCCGCCAATGCCTTCTTGCACGGCTCTAGCGAACGGTCAAGCAGATCCCCAACGAGCTGCTCCAGCTTGGCGCGCGTCAGCTTGCGCACCAGGTGCTTGGGCCCGGTGGCGTCCGCGGTCACAAAGGGCAGATTGATCTCCGTCTCGATGGTTGTCGAGAGCTCGATCTTGGCCTTCTCCGCGGCGTCCTTCAGCCGCTGAAGGGCCATTTCATTGCCCTTGGAGCCCAAATCCAACCCCTGCTCCTGCTTGAACTCGGCAATCAGCCACTCCACGATCCGCTGGTCAAGATTGTCGCCGCCCAGGTGCGTATCGCCATTGGTGGACTTGACCTCGATCACGCCTTCACCCACTTCAAGAATGGAGATATCAAAGGTGCCGCCGCCAAAGTCATACACGGCGATGGTCTCGTCCTTCTTCTTGTCGAGCCCGTATGCCAGCGCGGCCGCCGTCGGCTCGTTCACGATCCTTTTCACGTCCAGCCCGGCAATCTTGCCCGCGTCCTTCGTAGCCTGCCGCTGCGCGTCGTTGAAGTAGGCCGGCACCGTGATCACAGCCTCGGTGACCGTTTCGCCCAGGTAGGCCTCGGCGCTCTTCTTCAGCTTTTGCAGGATCATCGCTGAAATCTCGGGCGGGGTGTACTCCTTGCCCTGCGCCAAAACGCCCACGTGATCGCCCTGCTGGACAACCTTGAAGGGCACCATCTTCATCTCGTCGTTTACTTCGTTATAGCGACGGCCCATAAACCGTTTGATGGAGAAGATCGTGTTCTCCGGGTTGGTAATCGCCTGCCGCTTGGCCACTTGGCCCACAAGCCGCTCGCCGCTCTTTGAGAAGGCGACAATCGAGGGCGTGGTCCGCGCACCCTCCTCATTTGGAATCACTTTGGGCTCCCCGCCCTCGAGAACGGCGACGCACGAATTCGTGGTGCCGAGGTCAATACCGATAATCTTTGCCATGTTGGGTTTCTCCGACTGTTAAATAAACTTCTGACTTTCATAAGATGCACCATTGAGTGAGATAGTGTCAACTTTGTTTGATGGTATGTCCATAAACAGTTCGGCCAGCCCTCAACCAGTCTCTTCCGTCACTGGCACCCATCCCGCCAATCGTTTACCCTCAGTAGTTCTCTCCAACATGACAACCGCCGCAGCCCAAGCCCGTTACCCGCTTACCCAGGGCGTCAACCCATGGCTGGTCACCGCCTCCGTCATGTTGCCCACCTTTATGGAGGTGTTGGATACCGCCATCGCCTCGGTCGCCCTGCCCTACATTGCCGGGTCGCTCTCCGCCTCCAACTCCGAGGCCACCTGGGTACTGACCAGCTATCTGGTCGCCAACGCCGTCATCCTGCCCGCCTCCAACTGGTTTGCCCGCCGCTTTGGCCGCAAGCGCTTCCTGCTTACCTGCGTCATCCTCTTCACCATCGCGTCGTTTTTCTGCGGGGCCGCGCCGTCGCTCGGCATCATTCTCTTGGCGCGGGTCCTCCAGGGGGCGGGTGGCGGCGCATTGCAGCCCTTGTCGCAATCCATTCTGCTGGAAAGCTTTCCCATCTCCAAGCGCTCCATGTCCATGGCCGCCTATGGTTTGGGGATTGTCGTCGCTCCCGTGATTGGGCCCACGTTGGGCGGCTGGCTCACCGATACCTTCAGTTGGCGCTATGCCTTTTACATCAATATCCCCGTAGGCATTCTGGCCGTCTTCATGATCAGCCGCTTCGTCCATGACCCGCCCTACATCAAAAACGCCAAGGTTGGCCCCTTCGACAATATCGGCTTCGGCCTGCTCATGGTCTGGACCGGCGCCCTGCAAATTGTTCTGGATAAAGGCCAGGAGGACGACTGGTTTGGCGCAATCTGGGTTCGCTGGGCCGTCGGGGCGCTGGTTGTTGCCCTGATTGGATGGATCTGGCATTCCTGGACCCATCCCAGGGGCCTGGTCGATCTGCACGTCCTCAGAGACCGCAACTTCCGCACCGGCTGCTTCATGATCGCCATGCTGGGCATGGCCATCTACATCACCATCGCCATCCTACCCCTTTATTATCAGGAGGTTCTAGGCTATACCGCCTTCACCGCCGGCTTGGTCGTCGGCCCCCGCGGCATCGGCTCCATTATCGGTTCGCCCGTGGTGGGCCTGCTCGGATCCCGCATTGACAATCGACTCCTCCTCTCCGGCGGGTTCCTCGTCTTTGGCATTTGCGCGCTCACCTTCGGCTCCGTCGACCTCAGCACCGGCCCTTACACTTTGCTCATTCCCATCACTCTCACCGGCTTTGCGCTGAGCTTTGTCTTTGTGCCGCTGGCCACCATGACCACCTCCACCATCCCCCGCGAGGAGATGGGCAACGCCACCGGCCTCTTCAACATGCTGCGCAACATTGGCGGGTCGATCGGGATTTCCATGGCCACCACGGCACTGATCCGGAGAGCCGCCCTGCACCAGACCCAGATCGGCGCCAATGTCACCTCGTCCACCATGGTCTTCCAGCAGAAGTCGGCCGCCATCGCCACCTATCTTGGCCACCGCCTCGGCGCAGCCCAGGCTCGCTCCGGCACCATGGGCCTGCTCTATGGGTTAATGGAGCAGCAAGCGCTCCTCAAGTCGTATGTCGATGTCTTCCGCTGGACCGCGCTCCTGGCGTTCTTTTGCGCCGCCGCTTCCTGGCTTTTCAAAAAGCCCAAAAAGAACGCCGCCCCACCGCCAGGCATGCATTGAGGGAAGACGCGATCCTCAGCTTCGTTAAAGAAGCCTCCCTCTTTGAGAATCTCGGCAAATATCTTTTAGTGATTGCTAAAATAGCTACGTGCCAAGCGCCGCCCCGCCGCCGTCTTCCGCCCGATCCGCCCAGCCTGTCCCCATGCTCGACCTCAAGCGCCAATACCAGCCCCTCCACCATGAGCTGCTGGCTGCGCTCGATGCCGTCCTTGAGCAGCAACAGTTCATTCTGGGCGAGCCGGTAGCCGCCTTTGAGCGTGCCGCCGCTGCGCAACTGGGCGTGGCCCACGCACTAGGCTGCTCCTCCGGCACGGATGCTCTGTGGCTGGCGCTGGCTGGCGCTGGAATCGAGGCGGGCGAGGCTGTGATAACCACCCAGTTCAGCTTTTTCGCCTCGGTCAGCGCCATTCTCCGCGCCGGAGCCATCCCGGTGCTGGCCGACATCGACCCCACGACCTTCAACCTGGATCCTTCTGCCGTTGAGGCTGTTCTCAATAGTCCGCGCGGTGCAGCCGTTCGCGCCATCCTGCCCGTCCACCTCTTCGGCCAGTGCGCAGATTGGGCCTCTTTTGCCCGTCTTGGACAAGAGCGTGGACTAAAACTGATCGAAGACGCCGCCCAGGCCTGGGGCGCTGAATGGCAGGGGACCAAGGCCGGCGCGCTCGGCGATGCCGCCGCCTTCAGCTTTTACCCCACCAAGAACCTCAGCGCAGCGGGCGACGCCGGCATGGTCACGACCAACTCAGATGATGTGGCCGAACGGGTCAAGATGCTGCGTCAGCATGGGATGCGCCGCCGTTACCACCACGACGAAGTCGGCTGGAACGCCCGCATGGACGGCTTTCAGGGCGCGATTTTGTCGGTCAAGCTCAAGTACATTGACGGCTGGACTCATGCCCGCCGGACGGTGGCGAAGCGCTATCACGCGCTGTTTCGCGCTGCCGGACTGGCCGAGACAGGCCCTTATCCGACCCACGGCGTCGTGTTGCCCCACGAAGTTCCCGGCAGCAGGCACGTTTGGCATCAATATGTCATCCGCACCAACCGCCGCGACCAGCTTCGCGAGTTCCTCACCGCCCGCACGATCGGCTCAGAGATCTACTACCCCGTCCCCCTCCACATGCAGGAAGCCCTGAAGAGTCTGGGGTATGCGGAAGGCAGCTTCCCCGAGGCGGAGCGCGCCGCCCGTGAGGTCCTCGCCCTGCCCATCTTTCCCGAGCTCCGCGAAGACGAGCAGCAGACCGTCGTCGCCGCCATCGCCGAGTTCTTGAGCTGAGCAGCCTGCGCCCGGAATTGCGCCGCAGGCAGTCCAAGAACAAAGCCACCCAGCCCGAGCATATCGAACCATCATTTAGCGCCGAACGGTCATCATACTAAGGGTATGCGCAACCCGATTGCTCCCCCTCGTCTTGAGATAAGCCATCGCGAGCCCAGGCCAGGCCGCCATAGGACCAGCCTGCTAACTTCGGTCGTCCTGTTGGCCCTTCTGTGGGGTCCATCGCTCGCGGGCCGGCAAAGCCAGGCACAAACCCCCGCTGCCCCAGCGCAAACCCCGGACGCCCTTACCCTCATCGATGGCGAGCAACTCATCGGTAAGCTGGTCAAGGTCCACGCCGGCGCTGTCACGTTTCACAGCAACCTGGTCGGGGATGTCACCGTGCCGCTGGCGAAAGTCAAAACCCTCCACGCTGCGGGGTTCGCCGTGATCGAAAAGAATCAGCACATCACCAAAACGGTCGAAGCCCAAATCCCCATCGGCGCCGTCGTGGTCGAAAACGACTCCGTCCGCGTCTTGCCGCCCAACGCGGAAGAAAAATCCTTCCCCGCAAAGGACGTTGACTCCCTCATCGACGCCGCCAGCTTCAATCGCGAATTGCGCGGCGATCACGACTTTTTCTATGGCTGGAGCGGTCCCATCACGCTGGGCGCAAGCCTGGCCAAAAGTACAAACAGCAGCCAGACCTATACCGGCTCCGTGATCCTGGTTCGCGCCATTCCCAACTCCGTCTGGCTGCCCCCCTCCAGCAAGACCCTCCTCAATCTCAGTGGAAGCTACGGACTGGCCAAGGATGCTCTCATCGTTGCCAATGGCAACGTCGTACAGCCCGCCTCCGTCACCAAGACCGACATCCTGCATGGCGGCGCGGAATACGACAAATATGTCGCTCCGGCGATCTTTGCATTTGTGAGCGCAAGCGCCGATCACAATTTTGGAAGCGGTCTGCAGCTACAGCAGGCCTATGGGGGCGGCTTGGGCTGGAACGCAGTCAATAGCCCCAAAAACAACTTCGACCTCAAGGGGCAAATGCAATACGAGCAGCAGCAGTTTTACAACGGCGCCGGAAGCCCATCCGGCACGCCCACTGAGAATCTGGCCAGCGCCGCAATCACCGAAACCTGGAAGCACATCCTGCCTCACGCCATGCAATTCAATGAGCTCATCACCGCGACCCCGACCTTCAACGTTGCTCAAGCCTACTCCGCCGTCGCCACCGCGAATCTCATCTTTCCCGTCTACAAACGGCTCAGCTTCTCGCTTTCCTCCACTGACAACTACCTGGGCGACCCCCCGGCCGGGTATATGCGCAACAGCTTCCAGTTCACCGCCGGGGTTACTTATCTTGTGAAGTAGCGGCCGCGCCGCGAGCCCATTGTGCGTCGGGCGCAAATCCTATAGTTCCTAAACAGGCTCTCGCCCGGCCATGCCGTAGAATCAACCTGATATGAAATGTCCTTATTGTGGCTTTGGGCAAGACCGTGTGGTTGACTCGCGCGAGAGCAAAGAGGCCGACTCCATACGCCGGCGGCGGGAGTGCGAGCGCTGCAATCGCCGCTTCACCACCTACGAACGCATCGATGAAATCCCCTATATGGTGGTGAAGAAGGACGGCCGCCGCGAGCGTTTTGACCGCCAGAAGGTGCTCAGCGGCCTGCTGCGCGCCTGCGAAAAGCGCCCGGTCCCGGCCAGCAAACTTGAGGCCATCGTGGACGCGGCGGAGACCTATCTGGTGGATGCGCCGGAACGCGAGCGCACAACCAGCGAGATCGGCGAACTGATCATGGAGCATTTGAAGGGTCTGGATACGGTGGCTTACATTCGCTTCGCCTCCGTCTATCGGGACTTCAAGGATGTGCGCGAGTTCAAGGAAGAGCTGGAAGGGCTGCTCGGCAGCCGCGGGTCGGCAAAGGGAAAGAAGTAGGAGGAGGGATTGCGGCAAATGCCAAGGGAGAATCCAAATCGGATGCGTATTTCAGCTTTCTTTATCCCTGTTTCAAAGTTCCTGGTCGCATCCAGGCGCTTTGTCGTGATAGCTATCGTGGTGCTGCTGCTCGTGGGGAGCATCGGCGTTGCGGTGGTCAATGTTAGAGGCCAGACATCCATAGACACACAGCATCTTCCAGGAAAAGTTTTTATGATTCGAGCTATTCCTGGGAAACGATACATAACGGTCATGAACGCAAACGGAACAGATAGCAGAATTTTGACGGATGAATTTGCTTTCACCTTTAATTTAATTTGGTATCCGAAGTCTGGCGGTCTTGGGGCTCTTAAAGTGACAAATGATCATTTAAAGGCCGGCGATTACACGCTGAATATCCACGGTCAAAGCGCAAAGGACGTCTCTGTGGACAAGATTGCGCGTTCGATTCCAGATGATTTCAGAACAAAGTTTTTTGATCCAACATGGGAATATAAGGATGGGCATTGCTGCGTGCTGGTTCCAGATTCTAGGACCTATTCCACCCGGATAACCTTTTCTCCAGACGGCAATTGGATTGCCGGTATTGTCGATGTTATGGATTCTACGAGTGGAAAGCTGAAGGGTCGAATGTGCGTTGTTCCGACGGACGGATCAGTCCCCGAAAGCTGCAATCTGTCGGTTGAGGGGTGCCAAGCGCAGAGCCCCGTGTGGTCGCCTGACGGCACTAAAGTCGTCTTCGCTGGGGCTTTCAAGGATGATTCGATAACGCGGGCGTGCAATTTGTTGGAACTGTACATCGCGGACGAGAATATGCAAAACGCTTACCAGCTTACAACTATAGTTGGACCGAAGATACCAGAGAATAATTATGGGATGGTCAAGCCAGGAATGAAACCTGGTTTTATGCACAAGTCTTCTTATCCACGGTGGTCTCCAGATGGGCATTGGATTGCCTTTATGTCCTACGGCGGCATTTGTCGAATTCATCCGGACGGAACGGGGCTTCAACTCATCATTCGAGATGGCTATTACCCGGCGTGGTCTCCAGATGGCACGATGCTGATGTATGTCGTTATGGCAGGGAGTCCGTTTGCAACCTCTGGTCCCAGCGACCGCATCTTTGTTGCCGATGCTGACGGCTCAAATCCAACGGAAATCCCACTCGATGACAAGGGGTCGTCGAGGTACACCTACACGGATTTGAATTGGGCGGAGTAGTTCTCCGTTTCAAAAGAACGCTTCGTCAATACCAATAGAAATCGGGAAGATGCCGAGACAATCGAACTAAGGGGAGAAAGTGATGGCAGAAGCGAAAACACACAAGGTAACCCTGATTCCCGGTGACGGCATCGGCCCCGAAGTCACGCAGGCCGTGGTTCGCATTCTCGAAGCCACCGGCGTCAAGTGGGAGTGGGAGCGCTTTGCCGCCGGCGCCGAGGCATTTGAAATCTACGGCGAATACATTCCCGCCGCGCTCTCGGAATCGATCGAGCGCACCCACGTCGCGCTGAAGGGGCCGGTGACCACGCCCATCGGCGGCGGCTTCAAGAGCATCAACGTCACCCTGCGCAAGAAGTTCGACCTCTTCGCCAACTTTCGTCCCGTCAAGAACCTTCCCGGCCTGGCCACGCACTGGCCCGGCGTTGACCTGATCATCGTGCGCGAAAACACCGAGGGCGAGTACGTGGGCCTGGAGCACGAGGTCGTCCCCGGCGTGGTCGAAAGCATCAAAGTCATCACCGAGAAAGGCTCCACGCGCATCGCCAAATTCGCCTTCGAGTACGCGCGCAAACATGGGCGCAAGAAGATCCACTCCGTTCATAAAGCCAACATCATGAAGCTCTCCGACGGCCTTTTCCTGCGTTGCGCGCGCAAGGTGGCCGAGGGATTTCCGGAAATCTTTTATGGCGAACACCTCATCGACAACACCTGCATGCAACTGGTGATGAACCCATACCAGTACGACACGCTGCTGCTTGAAAACCTCTACGGCGACATTGTCAGCGATCTGTGCGCGGGCCTTGTCGGCGGCCTCGGCCTGGTGCCCGGCGCTAACCTTGGCTTGGAATGTGCCATCTTTGAAGCCGTCCACGGCTCCGCCCCAGACATTGCCGGCAAGGACGTAGCCAACCCCACCGCTCTGCTTCAGTCCGCGGTGCTGATGCTCCGCCACCTGGACGAAGCAGCCGCGGCAGACAAGGTGCAAAAGGCGCTGGAGACCGTCTACGCCGAGCGCAAGACGCTCACCCGCGACGTTGGGGGCACCGCCGGCACCACCCAGTTCGCCGACGCCGTCCTGGCGGCGATGGGATAGAGCTCGCCAGCGTTCCACCGGCGACCCTCCAGCTATAATGTCGGCATAGCTCTGCTCGTAGCTCCTGCACCCTAAGGTCATCGTCAACCGGCCTTCGAGTTGTCCGCGCGCTGAGGCCGCTTTCTGCATGAATAGTGAAGAACTCATCTTCGTAACCGGTGCGACCGGCTTTCTCGGCGTGCGGCTTGTGCGCGAACTGCTGGATCGTCAGCCGGACGCAAAGCTGGCACTGCTGATCCGCGACAGGCCCGGCAAATCGGGCCAGCAACGCGCCGACTTGATCGTGCCTCCAGCCGAACGGTCGCGCGTCCAGGTCTATTCCGGCGATGTCGACAAGCCCAACTGCGGCCTCGACGCCGCCGCGTATCAGCGCCTTTCCGCCGAGGCAACCCGCGTGATTCACTGTGCCGCCACGGTGCGTTTCGATCACTCTCTGGACGAAGCCCGCAGTATCAACGTCGAGGGCACCCGCCGCGTGCTCGATTTAGCAGCAGCAGCGCGTCAACTGCGAAGCATCGCTTACGTCGGCACGGCTTATGTCGCAGGCGAGCGCACGGACCTGGTGCACGAAAGCGAACTCGCCGTGGGCCAGAGTTATCGCAATACCTACGAGCAGACCAAAGCCGAGGCTGAGGCGCTGGTGCGCTCCCGCCTCGGTTCCCTGCCCGGCGTCATTCTACGGCCCAGCATCATCGTCGGCGATTCCCAAACCGGCGTCACCTCCAGCTTCAAGATGATGTACTGGCCGCTGAAAATCTATGCGCGCCGCCTTTGGCGCACCGTGCCGGGCTATCCTGACGCCGTGCTGGATATCGTGCCGGTGGATTTCGTCGCCAGCGCCGTCGCGCGCCTCGCCTTTGACGAAGCTGCCCTGGGCAGTACAGTTCATCTCTGCGCCGGACCGCGTGGCAGCGCCACCATCCAGCAGATCGCCCTTCGCGCGGCGGAGTACTTTCACGTGCGTGAACCCCGCTACGTCGATCCGAAGTTCTTTTTCGCGGCGGTGCGGCCGCTGCTCTCCATATCCTTATGGGGACGCAAGCGCCGCGTATTGCGCGACGGCGGCGCCTATCGCGACTACTTCACCATGCGCATGCAGTTTGACACAACCAACGCCGAGCGCTTGCTACAACCCGCCGGAGTATGCCCGCCGCCGGTGATGGACTACCTCGACCGCTTGTTCAATTATTGCGTCGCCAGCGACTGGGGCCGCAAGCCCGTTTCCGTCCAATGAATCATATCCGGCGTTTTCAGCTTTCGCGTGACGGCACTGTCACGGTCTCCAATCTCGTAGACGAGTTGCTGCGGCAAAACGGAGATTGCGAAATCGGCGTCGAAGAGAGCGGCCCTTGGCGTCTCGCCGAACTGCACTCCAAAATCTGCTCGATCGACGCATTTCTCCGTCGCACAGTCGCGCTGCGTCCGGGCCAGCCCGTCGCCATTTATCGCAGCAACGACCGGACCTGCTTTCGCTGGTTTCTGGCAATCATTCGCGCCGGGGGCGTCGCGGTTCCGCTCAACCCGCAGCTCACCCTCGTCGAGGTGCGCCGCATTCTTGCCAATAGCGGCACGGATATCCTGGTCACCGACAAGGCGGTCTTCGAACGCAATATCGGAGAACGCGCGGCGCTCGATGTGCGTACCTGGATTCAGGCGGACGATGAGCCGGACACGTTGGATGGATTCCTGCGCGCTCCCGAAACAGACACAGGGGCTAATTTCCCGCCCTGCGTCGTCGATCCCGTCGCCACCGTGGCCGTATTCCATACCTCCGGCACCAGCGGTTTTCCCAAAGGCGCGGCCCTTTCCAGCCACGCCCTGCTCGGGGGACGCGCGTCCATCGTGCTGGCCGGGCTATTTCTAGGCCCCAGAGATCTCGCGCTCGTCGCGCTGCCGTGGTCCCACATCATGGCCGTAAGTATTGCGCTCTATGGCCTCATGGCCGGCATTCGCGGCTGTTTTCTCGATCGTTTCGACGTCGATCGTGCGCTGGACCTAGTCGAGTGCTTTGGCATCACCGCCGTTGTTGGCGTCCCCGCGATGTTTGCCCGGCTGGTCAATAGCCATCCGGAACCCGCGCGGCTCGCCAGCGTGCGCGTGTGGCTCTCGGCCAGCGATCAACTGCCATCGGAAGTGCGGCAACGCCTGCGGCAGTTCGGCGCTCTGCTCCGCCTGCCGGGTGGCCGGCGCATTCCGCCGGTGCTGCTGAACGGCTACGGCATGGTGGAACTGGGCGGCCTGGCCATGATGGGCATTGAATCGTCGCTCTTGCCCGGCAGCGGCGACCTGTGCTTCCCCGTCCCGCCGTTTCGCATCCGTGTAGCCGGCGAAGATGGCAGGCCCATGCGAGCCGGCGTGACAGGCGAGTGCCAAATCCGCCGTCGCGGCCTCGTTCCGCACTATTGGAAGGATCAGTCGATGGAAGAGGGCAAGATCGAGGGCTTGCTTACCGGCGACGGCTGGCTGCGCACCGGCGACCTGGCCACGCGCAATCGCCTCGGTCTCATTCGTATCGTGGGGCGCATGAAAGAAGTGATCAAGTCGGGCGGCTACTCGGTTTATGTTCGCGAACTGGAAGAGGCATTAGCCGCTCATCCAGCCGTCGCCCGCGCAGCCGCTTTCGGCCTGCCGCACAAGGAGAAGGGCGAGGTTCCCGTCGCGGCGGTCGAGTTGCACAACGGCTCACTGGCTAGCGAAAACGACTTGCTGGACTGGTGCCGGCAGAACCTCGCGCCCTACAAAGCGCCGCGCCGCATTTGGATTCTCGATCCCGGCGGCCTACCGCAGAATCACACCGGCAAGATTCTCCGCCGGGCCCTGCGCGAGCGGTTTTCAGCAGAAATACTCTGAAGTTCGCTGTTTTCGCCGGTGTTGTTGGCCACGCCGACAATGAGAATCCATGAGATAAACTTGCATGAGTACCCGGGAGACGATGCGAGGCCATCGGCGTTCGCGCTTGAGAACGCCAAATGGCCTGCGGGCTGATCCCGATGGAATGTAACCTAACCGCGGACTTTGGGGAGGTACGCGAGTGGCGCCCATTCTTCTCTGGCTGATCATGTTTCTCTGTCTGGTGATTTCGGTCGTCAAATACCTGATGGGCCTCATCCTCAGAATTTCGTTCCCCAGCGCAAAGATTCGCAAGGACTACACCTGGCAGCCCACCGTCAGTGTTCTTATGCCCTGCTTCAACGAGGGGCGCACCGTTTACCAGACCATCGAAAGCATCAGCAAGAGCAACTACCCCAGCGGCAGCTTTGAAGTCATTGCGCAGGACGACTGCTCGGTCGACGACAGTTATGAGTGGATGCTCAAGGCCCAACGCGACTTCACCAACGTCCCCATTCGCGTGGGCCGCAATGACTTCAACAGCGGAAAAGCCCGCTCGGTCTGCAACGCCTTGCAGCACTCTACCGCTGAAGTCATCATCTCCATCGACTCCGACTGCATCTTCCATCCAGATGCCATCCGCGAGCTGACCGCCTGCTTTGCGGAGCCAGGCATTGGCTCGGTTGGCGGCCGCGTAGGCGTCAGCAACCCCAACGACGGTGTCATCACCGCCATTCAAACCATGATTTACTACTCCGCTTTCGAGCTTTATAAGATTCCCGAGAACTGGACCCGCAGCGTCTGCTGCATCAGCGGATGCCTGTTCGCCATCCGCCGCGAACTGCTGCTTGAGATCGAGCCTGCCATTCGCGCCCGTCACTGGTTTGGCATTCCCGTCAACCAGGGCGAAGACCGCTTTCTGACGCATCAAACGCTGCTCCGCGGCTACGGAACCTATATCAACACCGACGCTCTCTGCTGGACCACGGTTCCCAACACGCTTTCGGTGCTGTTCAAGCAGCAGCTCCGCTGGCGGCGCAGCATCGTGCGCGACTTCTTTTACACCCTGCGCACCCTGCCACAACACGTTTTCAAGCTGCATCCGAATACGGTTCTTACTCTGGTCCTAACGCCGCTGGGGGCCATCGTCGCATTTCTCGTTGTGGTCACCATGCTCACCTCCGATCCCCTTGCCTGGGCAGGGCCGGCGCCGCTGGTCGTCTATCTCGGCATCGCAGCCGTACTCACATGGGTCATCAAAAAATATAGTGCCAGGGAGACGATCCAGCATCCGCTTGCCTTTGGCGCCTACATAGCATGGTCCATTGCAAGCTCGCTCTTCATCACGCCCCTCGCGCTCTGCACCATGGACTCCGCCGACTGGGGCACACGCACCAAAGAACAACAGGAGACGCCCATTGTCCACGCCAGCAGTTGATCCTCCGCGCGCAGTCAAGTCCCGTCCGCCGCTGCAATCGCTTGCTTATAAGTCGGTACTCACCACTTACCGGATTTTTGCGATTGCGGTGCTCTACGCTGTGCTGCTCGGTGTGCTTTGCTATGCATTCGTCATGGGATTCTATGCCGTCAATGGCACTTGGGCCGCGCCGGTCATCCTCTCCGCATCCGATGAGAAGAGCCTCGACTTCATGCAGAAGCTGGTTATGAGCAGGCAAACCATTGAAGACCTCAGGGTAGACATCCTTCGCCAGCAAACAACTCTTGCGGAGATGACCAAACACCGTGCCTCCCTGCTTGCGCTCGATCCCGAATTGCAAACGGCAATTGCGCGCGAACGCAGCCACGATCAACTGACCGGCCCGCAACTTGCCGCGCTCGATACGCAAAAGCAGGCTGACAACCGCAAGACTCAGGGCATGCTCACGCAGATTCATCAGCTTGAAGCGCAAATCAACAGCGACCTCGCGGCTGGGCTCATCACCAAGGGCGACGCGGCCACGCAACTGGCGGGGCTCAACCAGGCTGAGGATGCCTATACCGACAGCCAGATCGCCGATGTCCTGCTCTCCGATGACGTCCTCGACAAAACCACGGTCGGCACCAAGTCCCTCGAGGCGATCGAAAAACAGGCCGAACTCCGCTCCGATATTGCCCAGCTCGATGTGACTCTTAGTGTCGCGGAAAAGCAGTTGACTGAAGACAACCGCCAAGTGGAACGTCTGCGCGACGCAATTGCCAGCGCAAAACAGAGCCCCTATTATCTGAATGCCAGCGGCGACAAGCGGCTCTACTTCGCCTTTGTCCCTTATGACAACCAGGCCAATGCCAAAGTTGGCGTTCCCATCTACGACTGCTATCTCAACATGGCTCTCTGCAGGCGGGTTGGCACCGTCAAGCAGGTCTTTCTCGGCGAAGAAGTCATCAGCCATCCGATCTTCAAGACTCAGGTGCGGGGCCTGACGATCCTGATGGACCTGTCTCATCCCGAGTCCGCAAAATCGCAAACCGTATTCCTGGGCCACAAGCCGCTATTGTTTTAAGTTCGCATCCCCTATCGATTCTCAGGGAGCACCGCCATGTCTGTACGCAACTCGAAACTCGCTGTCCTCATGCTTCTCCCGACCGCCTCCAGTACCTTCGCCATGGCACAGAACGTGCAGGCCGACCCGCAGGCCTACTGCGCCTATCTTGACGAGCAGGCCAAAGCGCAGAGCGATTTTTTGCGCACTCCCGTCGCCCTCGCGGGTCTCACACAGCCTGAGACTGGCTTGCCCACACAAGTGGTTGTCGGCGCGTCGCTCAGCCTCTCTAGTTTAAAGAAGGCTGGGATTACCCTCGATGCCGGTCGCAAGAACTGCGAGCTTTACAAGGCGACAACCGGCGTTCAGCTGTTTCTCCAATACGCTCTTCCCGGCATTGAGAAGGACGCGCTTACCCATCGCCTCAGCCTCATCGACGACGCCTCAAAATCCCTTGATGCGCTGATCGACAAAACCGCGAAGATGATCGAGGCCCAGAACATGACCCGGCCCATGCTCCTGGCTCTCCTGACCAACCGGATCAAGCTCGATTCCGACCGTGCCGATACCCAGTCGAAGATCGCCGCGCTCTACGTCCCTACGCTGAGCGATCAGCCCCTCAAGCTCCAGGTCGCGGCCAAACAGGCCAGCGACGTCGACGAACAGAAGTCACAGGCCCGGCTTACTTGCCAAAACAATTGGGATGTCGCCCTGAGCGTCGGCACTCACCAGCAGATCAACCCTCTGGCCCAGGGCCTTGAGCCGTATGGAGAAGTCAGCGTCAGCTATAACCTCGCCAGTCGCGCCATCGACAAACACCTCGACCGCTCTGTCGACGATTATGCCAACTGGAAGAAGGTCCAGGAAAATGACGCCGTCCGCGGCATGGAAGTGCTCCGGGGCCAGGTGCAGGAGACCATCGCCGCGCAGGATCATCGGATCAAGTCTCTCCAGCAGGAGGCTCAGGAGATCGACAAGAACCTCCAGCTTGTCGGCGACGCCGAAACCAGTGCCGCTCTTGACTTCCACAACCAGCTGATCTCAACTCAACTTCTCCTCGAGATCGAAACCGGCGATGCCAACTACCGCCTCAACCGCCTGCAAGACTTTCTCAGCAAGAATTTCTGAGGACGGGTTCAAACACTCTCGAATCGTATGCAACGCAAACCGTTTCCCTGCCCTCCTGCGAGCCAATTTTGCCGCGCCGCGCCCGTCCTCCTGTACACTAGAGTGTCTACGGCCATGAGAAAAAAATATCCAATCGGAATTCTGGGCGCGACCGGAATGGTCGGCCAACGATACATCCAGCTCCTTGAAAACCATCCCTGGTTCGAGATTGCCTGGCTTGCGGCCAGCGACCGCTCCAGCGGCAAACCCTACGGCGAGGCCGCAAAGTGGCGGCTGGATGCGCCCCTGCCCGAGCGCATTGCCAAGATGATCGTCTCCCCGGCGAATCCCGAGGGCGCGCCCAGGATCATCTTTTCTTCGGTCGATGCGGCCTTTGCCCGCGAACTCGAGCCCAAATTTGCTGCTGCCGGATGCGCCGTGATCTCCAACTCCAGCGCCTTCCGCATGACTCCCAACGTGCCCCTGGTGCTGCCCGAAGTGAACGCCGAACATCTGCACCTGATCGAGGAGCAATCGTGGCGCCGCGAGTCGGGCGGCTATATTGTCACCAACTCCAACTGCACGGTAATGGGCCCGGTGCTGGCTTTGAAACCAATCGAAGACCGTTTCGGTGTCACGCAGATCTTCGCCACCTCCATGCAGGCCATCAGCGGCGCGGGCTACCCCGGCGTACCCTCGATGGATATTCTCGACAACGTGATTCCCTACATCGGCAACGAAGAAGAGAAGATGGAAGAGGAGTTGCTCAAGCTGCTGGGCAAGCTCGAATCGAATGCGGCCGGCCATGTGGTCAAGCCGCTGGCTGCGCGCATGAGTGCTAATTGCAATCGCGTGGCGGTGGTAGACGGCCACACGGTCTGCGTCTCAGTCAAGCTCGCAAAGCCTGCCACACGAGAAGAGATTCTAGCTGCCTGGAGCGAGTTCCGTCCTTTGGCCGGTCAAGAGCTACCTACCGCTCCCGATCAGCCGGTGCAGTGGGCCGAGCAGAACGATCGCCCGCAGCCGCGCCTGGACCGCAATCGCGGCAATGGCATGGCGGTGACCGTGGGCCGTTTGCGCCCCTGCGGCCTGCTGGACTGGAAGTTTGTCGTCCTCTCGCATAACACCATTCGCGGAGCCGCCGGAGCGACGATCCTGAACGCCGAACTGCTGGCCAGCTTGGGCAAACTGGAGCCTGTGGCAGAGTTCGCCGTGCGCGCCTGATGCGCTTTCAAACAATGGGAAGATTTGTATGAGCCTGGTAGTCATGAAGTTTGGCGGCACGTCGGTCGAGGATCCGGCCGCCATCAATCGCACCGGAGCCATCGTGGCCGGACGCGTAGCCCTCGGCAAGCAGCCCCTAGTCGTCGTCAGCGCCCTGGCCAAAGTTACTGACCAACTCCTCCGCGCCGCCGCCGCTGCCTCTACTGGCGACCGTGTCGGCGCGCTGGCCATCAGTTCCCGCCTCCGTGGCCGCCATCGCGATACCGCCGCTGGCTTGGTAAAGAACTCCGCCGCCTCCGCCGAGCTGATCGATTTTATCGATCAGAAGTTCGACTCGCTGGACGAAGTTCTGCGCGGCCTGGCAGCTATTCTCGAGCTCACCCCGCGCATCTCCGACCTGATCGTCAGTTATGGCGAGCGCATCTCCAGCCGCATCGTCGCGGCGGCCTTCCGCGAGCTGGGCATGAACTCCGCCCATGTGGATGCGCGCGAGATCGTCATTACCGACTCGACGTTCCAGAAGGCGGTCCCCAACACAGCTCTCCTCGAAGCCCGCGCCCAGGAAAAACTGCTTCCACTCACCTGCCTGGGCAAAGTGCCAGTCATGGGCGGCTTCATTGCCTCCAACGAGGCCGGCATCACCACCACCCTCGGCCGAGGCGGCTCCGACTTCACCGGCGCCCTCATCGGCGGCGCAATCTCCGCCGAGGCCATCGAGATCTGGACCGATGTCGATGGCATCATGACCACCGATCCTCGCATCTGCCCCGATGCCCTGCGCGTCAAAGTCATCAGCTTTGAAGAAGCGGCCGAACTAGCTTACTTCGGCGCAAAGGTGCTGCATCCCTCGACCATCCTGCCCGCTGTCAAGAAGAACATTCCTGTGCTCGTGCTCAACAGCCGCAACGCCACCTGCGAGGGAACGCGTATCATCTCGCTTGCGCCCCATTGCAAGAGCCCCTTCAAGTCCATCGCCGTCAAGAAGAAGCTGAGCATCATCGACGTGGTGGCCAGCCGCATGTTGATGACCCACGGCTATCTCAGCGAGGTCTTCGCCGTCTTCGACAAGCACCAGTGCGCCGTCGATATGGTCTCCACCAGCGAGGTCAGCGTCTCCCTCACCGTGGACTCGAACGACAAGCTACCCGCCCTCGCCGCCGACCTCGGCAAACTGGCCGACGTCAAATACGAGGGCAAGAAGGCGCTGGTCTGCCTGGTCGGCGAAGACATTCGCGGACAGAACGGAATGGCCGCGCAGGTCTTCAACGCCATACGCCACATCAACGTGCGCATGATCTCGCAGGGCGCCAGCGAAATCAACATGAGTTTCATGATCGAAGAAGACGATGCCGAAGAGGCTGTGCGCTCGCTCCACGCCGCCTTCTTCAAGGACCCCGACCCCACCATCTTCGACGTAGAAGCGCGAAAGCCGTTGGCGGCCGCTAGCTGTTAGCCTTTAGCTATTAGCCTTTGCGGATAGGTGCTGTGCGTCTTCATCCTCACCGGGTTCCTGTTCTTGTGGCTTGGGCGGAAAACCGCAAGAGTTCATCCCTGTTTGTTTTGAGCTAAAAGCTAATAGCTAACAGCTAAAAGCTGAAACGCGAGGTTCACGATGCTCATTCTTGTTTTAGGCAAGGGAAAAACCGGCAGCCTGGTCGCTGAGGTCGCCCGGGAACGCGGCCATGGCGTCCGCGCGCTTGACATTACCGAGAATCAGCAAGCCTCCGCCCTCACCGCCCCCAGCCTGGCCGGCGTTGACGTGGTCATCGACTTCACCGCCCCCGAAGCCGCCGTCGAAAACATGCGCGCCGTCCTCGCGCTCGGTGCCCGCATTGTCGTCGGCACCACCGGCTGGTACGCGCGCCTCGACGAAATGAAGGCGCTGGCCGCGAAGCGCGGAGGCGGCTTGCTGTACGGCACCAACTTCTCCATAGGCGTGCAAAAGCTCTTCCGCCTCACCGCCGAGTTAGCCAAGCTCGAAGGCTACCAGTTCTCGATCAGCGAGACCCATCACCTCTCCAAGCTCGATGCTCCCTCCGGCACTGCTATTACCTTGCAGCAGATTGTTGAAGCCGCCCAGCCTGGCTCAGACGTGGAGATCACCTCGCACCGCTCAGGCGACGCCAAAGGCGAGCATATTGTCACCGCTACCGGCCCCGACGACGTAATAGAGTTGCGCCACGACGCCCACAGCCGCCGCGGATTCGCGTTAGGCGCCGTCCGCGCCGCCGAGTGGTTGGCTGGCAAATCCGGCTCTTGGGACTTCCGCGAAATCTTTGAGCAATTGTGAATCTGGGCTTATGCAGAACCTTCCGTCCTAACCTCACCGGATTCTGAAGGTTGTAAGACTTCCGTGAGCCTCGAATCAACAAGATATGACAATTTAGTGACAATTGGCGGATATGATCCATTTTAGGGTTGTTACTGCACACCAAAGATACGCCATAATCCCTTGGGTCGTGCTCAAAAGTCAGGTGCATCACATCCGCATCTGGTTTTCATGAATTACAGTCGTTCAACGCCGTAGTTGCAGGGACAGCGGAAAACCGGCGAGGCCACAGTGCCATTCGTTTTTTCCGCAGTTCTTCAATTGATTCCACCCCCGACTTGTTCGGCGAGCGGTAGTGGAATCGATCGATCCTGCTTGTGTCATCTTTGTTGCTTTGGACTTGGTAATCCCCAACCAATCGTCCCTCGGCTTCAAGGAGACCTCTATGCACGAACTAAAACGTTTGATCTGCTTCGCTACACAGATTACAACCGTATTGGCGGCCTTCGTTGTCGGCTCCCATTCGTTTGCCTTTGCCCAAACTTTCACAGTGACACCGCCCTCGCCGGGATGCCAGCTTTTGAGCGCTCCCGCCGGCACAACCCCCGCCTTCTGCGATACCTTCGACAAGCCTGAAGGAATTGGAGACCGCTCAGGAGCTCTCAACGGTACCGTATGGGGCGTTTCCCGCTTGCTGGGAGGCACAAACACGGGTCAGGGCATGTACTACGATGTATCGCCCACAGCGATTCAGTTATGCGGAACGACCTATTCGGTGATCGATCCGAACGATGTCCAAATTTGCGACGGCCAGCTTGTCGAGGCGCAGTTCGATCAGACCGGCGTGACCTCGCTGGCCATGTATCCCAAGCAGCTATTCGACATTTCGGGTGGGCGCACAGGAACCATCGCGTTTGACGTCAGCAACGACAGCCACGGCGGTCATAGCGTCTGGCCGGAGCTATGGTACGTCGATAAACCCGTGCCCACGCCGTTTGTCCACGATACCTCTTTGATCTCGGTACCTGCGAATGGCTTTGGCGTTCGTTTCGCTCTGACCTGCCCGGCAAACTCCGGCGGATGCGGCGCGCGCAACTTCTGTCCGGAATATCCCCAAAGCGTTCCAGTCGTCACTGTCGACGCAGCGTGGTTGATCAACAACTATGTGGAAACCGAAGCCGATGCTTTTCCGAATCCGGCCCCTGCGCCCGGCGCACCCACGGTTACGCCTGTTGATTGTGTGCAGGGCTCATCTGGACCGGGTAACATGAACCATTTTGAGTTGCGCGTCTCTCAAAATGAAATCGATGTTTACGGCATTGACGCCGGCGCGACCGGACCCCTTAAGAAGATCGCTGTCATCAGCAACGCCGGACTGACCATCGCGACCGGCCTCGTCTTTATGGAAGATAACCATTACAACGCTAACAAGACCAGCAACGGCCAGGGCACTCACACCTTTACCTGGGACAACTTTGCCTTTGACGGCCCAGTACTGCCGCGCGACCTTGCATTCGATGTCCTCGATAGGCTTACGCCAGTCGGCGGGGGCTATCCTGGCTTGCTCAATACAGGCTGGGGGTTTGGCGGATTCGACCAATCTCCCCTCCCTCCGCCGTTGACCCTTACCGTGCCCGGCGTCTACAACGTTGCCGATGCAACCGCGGCGTTTCTCACCTTCAATTTCATAGATTTCAACTACGCCAATTTACAGTCTCCCAATCCATTCATCAGCTATAGCGTAAACAACGGCGCCACACAGCTCGCTCCGTTCCCATTTGGCGCCTGCGGCTCTCAGAATGGCGGGCCGGCGTGCAGCAGCGATTACACGATTGCTGTGCCTGTAAACCTCTCTGACTTGGTAACCGGCACCAACACCGTCACGCTGTCAGCCACCGATGGCGCGGCCATCGCCAATGTCGATTTGATCCTGCACGGCGCTGGCGGCATTCCCTGTACAACCGGCTGCCCGGCGACCCTGCCATCGCCAACAATAACCATCACGCCGTCTGCATCCAGCATCACCAACGCACAAGGGCTATCGGTGGCTGTCAGTGTCGCCGGCAGCGGGTCGCCGGTTCCCACCGGCACGGTGACGCTCTCGGAGGTCGGTTATATCTCAGCGCCCATCACGCTCAGCAGCGGCAAGGCCACCATCACGATTCCCGCCGGATCGCTGCCCGCCGGCCCTGACTTGCTGACAGTCAATTACTCAGGCGACAGCAACTACGCCTTTACCAGCAATAACAGCTCAGTGAACGTAAGTAGTGTCACGCCGGTTGCCGGAAACGCTTCGCTTGACCTTTCGCCCTCTGCCTATCCGAGCATCACAACGGCGCAGCCGCTACAGTTGGTTGTAGATCTGTATGGGAGCGGGTTCCTGGCGCCAATAGTGGTCACTGGCACGGTGACGGTGACAGGCGGCGGCTATAACTCCGGAGCACTACCCCTCAGTGCCGGCCTTGCCACCATTTCCATTCCCGCCGGCGCACTTGCAGTTGGCAATGACACGTTTGCGGTCAATTACTCGGGCGACAGCAACTACGCCGCTGACGACTACACGAACCAGCTCACCATCACGGTCACAGGTTCGGGCACAACCCCGCCAGCGAAGACGACGCCAACCATATTGGTCACACCGTCTTCAACGAGCGTTACCACGGCGCTGCCGCTGACGGTGGCTGTTGCCGTTGCCGGTAGCGGAACCACGGGCCAGGTTCCTACCGGAACGGTGACGCTTTCGGGAGGTGGTCTTACTGCTCAGACCGTAACCCTCAATGGCGCAGGCGCCGCAAGCTTCACCATTCCCGCTGGATCGCTGACTGTTGGCACAGACACGCTGACGGTTAGCTACTCGGGAGACACCAACTACAACACCGCCAGCGGCACGGCCATGGTCACGGTCACAGCCACAACAACACCGCCAACGAAGACGACGCCAACTGTAATGGTCACGCCGTCCTCATCGAGCATCGCCACGGCACAACCGCTGACGGTGGCTGTCAGTGTTTCCGGTAGTGGAACCTCAGCCTCGGTGGCCACCGGCACGGTAACACTCACGGGAGGCGGCCTAACTGCCCAGACCATGAATCTCAACGGCACGGGTAGCGCCAGCTTCACCATCCCGGCC
>Ga0182024_10002522_pt1 | contig 45251 bp, 44 predicted proteins | sample P32metaG_FD_120480 | JGI IMG/M metagenome (GOLD analysis project Ga0182024, IMG submission 120480) | Permafrost microbial communities from Stordalen Mire, Sweden - P3-2 metaG (Illumina Assembly) | ecosystem: Environmental > Terrestrial > Soil > Wetlands > Permafrost | place: Sweden: Stordalen... | reverse complement strand
CTCCACGAAGCACTCGACGATCGCCCACCCGCCGAGATCGAGGACCTCTACGCTGTGAAAGAGGAGCCAACCATCCCCATCAAATGAAAGATGGGAACCAAACCAAACAGTCTCCGTGGAACCCGGGGCGGCTCAGAGTCAGTCTTGGGTCTGTCAAGGGCAGGAGTCCTTATGCGGCTGCGGAACGGCTTGTTTGGTTTGGGTGTCGGTCTGGTGCTGGTGGCGGTGTGGGCTCTGGGTTCAGCAGCGGCCGCGTCGGCAGCGACCGACATGGTTACTAGTCTGAATGATTCCGGGGCCGGCTCTTTGCGGGCGGTAATAGCAGCCGCTGGGTCGGGGGACACGGTCGAGTTTGAACCCGGGGTGGCCGGGACCATCGCGCTGGCCAGCGGCGCAATCGCTGTCGAAAAGAGCTTGACCATCATTGGGCCTGGTGCGTCGCTGCTGAAGATCGATGCAGGCCATAAAAGCCGAATCTTTGAAACCACGGGAACGTTCTCGTCGATCTCGGTGTCGATCTCGGGATTGACGCTCGCCGACGGCGCCTCGAGCGAATTCGGCGGCGCGATCTCTTTCGAACCCGACGTCACCCCCGGCCCGGCGTCGTTGACGGTAATGGCCAGCACGTTTGCGGACAACGCCGCAGGCGGCGAAGGCACGAACAGCAAATCGAGCGGGCAAGGCAACGGTGGCGGGATCGCGTCCGAAACGACCGGCATGTTGACCATCACGAACAGCACCTTTACCGGCAACACCGCGGGCGGAAACGGCGGCGAAGGCGAATCCAGCGCTCAGGGCAACGGCGGGGCGGTCGAGACGTCCGGGGATGACGCGGTCAGCGTGACCGACAGCTCGTTCATCGCAAACAGGGCCGGGGGAAACGGCGGCGATGGCATTTCAAGCGCCCAGGGCGGCGGCGGGGCGATCGACTTCTTCGGGACAGCTGAACCCGCCACGCTCACGGTCACCAGCAGCACGTTCAATGGCAACCAGGCTGGCGGGAGCGCGGGAGCAGGCGGGTCGAGCGGGGAAGGCGATGGCGGGGCGATCGAGTTCTTCGGCAAAGGCGCGGCGACGCTGACCAACGACACCGTAGAGGGCAACAGCGTCGGCGGCCCGGTCGGCGCTGTCTCAGGCGCCGGGTTTGCGGGCGGCGGCCTCTATGGAGGGCTCCCAGCGACCCTGCTCAACGACACGCTCGACGGAAACGCGGTGATCGGGGTGGCCGGTACGGGTGGCAACCTCGATGCGAGCCCGGGCCCGGTCACGCTCGAGAACACAATCGTGGCGAGCGGCACGGCCACAAACGGCCCAAACTGCGGGGCGAACGTCATCTCTGCGGGCCACAACCTCGAGAGCACAACCCCCAGCGAGTGCGGCCTGAACCCGGCGTTGGGCGACCTGATCGGCGTGAACCCCCTGCTTGGCCCGCTGCAGCTCAACGGCGGGCTCACGCAGACCCAGGCGCTCCTTGAAGGCAGCCCCGCGATCGAAGCCGGCGAAAACGCCGCCTGCCCAGCGACCGACCAGCGTGGCGTGGCGCGGCCGCAGCCGCTCGGCGGCCGCTGCGACATAGGCGCATTCGAGCTCGTCCCGTTGGCACCGAAACAGCCGGCAACAGAACAGCCGGCACCCCCGAGCACGCCGATCAGCTCACCGTCCGGCGGCATCGCCAGTACGCCCAAGGAGGTCGAAGAACTGCTGCTCGGCTGCAGCAAACGCGAGCTCGTTCTCAACAATGTGCTCGTCCGCGACGGCCGCGTGGACTTGAACGGCAGTGCCGCAAAGAGCCTCGACGGCAAGAAGGTCAAGATCATCTTCGACTCGGGCAAGCCGGTAGCCACAGCCACAGTCGGCTCGCACGGTCAGTTCTCCACCATCGCGCCACTGCCGCCCGCGAGCATCCGCGACAGTAACAGCGCCCGCTACATGGCCGAGTCTGGCAGGCAGCACTCGCTGAACCTCAAGCTGAACAGACGCCTCAAACTCGAGAACCCGACGTTCTCCAGCGACGCCGTCTCGCTCACGGGCCAGGTGGTACCGCCACTCACCAAGCCAATCGCAACAGTCACCGTCGAACAACAGCTCGAATGCGGCCGCACGACCCGGATCCTTACCTTCAAGCCGGCGGCAAACGGCAGCTTCCACGTGAGCATCAAGGTTCCCGCCGCAGCCAAAGCCGGGATCTACCGACTCACGAGCACCGTCAGAGAAACCACACATTCAAAGCACGGCTTCGCGACCTACAGCCTGCCGCTGCCGGTCCTACTCGGCTGACACGAAGGCTCCATGAGGTCTGCGTGAGCTGAGAGCCACCCGCGGCTTGGAGCTGCTGGCCGAGGACAGTGCAGATTTTGGCGAGGTGCCGGCCGACGTTGCAAACCCGGGTCGCAGCCGAGTGGCCGGCCTGACTCTCGATGCCGGCGCACTGATCGCTTACGAGCGAGGCGAGGAGCGTGTGCGTGAGATCCTCGCGGTGGCATATGCGCGCGGGCTTGTACCGACGATCCCAGCGATTGCGCTTGCCGAGGTGTGGCGAGGCGATGCCAAAGACGCGCGCGTCCCCCGCCTACTCAAGGCGTGCTCGATCGAGGCACTGGACGAACGATTGGCGCGAGCCGCGGGGCGCCTGCGCAGAGCAACCCCTGGGGCGAGCACAATCGACGCGTGCATCGCTGTCGGTGTGAGCCAGCGGGTCGATGCCACTGCGACCTCCGATCCGGACGATCTGCGAAAGCTACTCGGGCCAGGCTTTACGATCCTTACGGTTTAGGCACACCGGAATCGCGCTGCTCACCTTCCACGAACATCCGAGACACGCGTCCAGCATGTCCCGAGACACAACAAAACGGGGGTCGAGGGACGATGTTCGAACACCGACCCCGTTTGGACGCGCATCCGCGAAGAGCGCACCGAGCGCTTCGTCGCATCTACGGATTGACGTGGACCTTGACGACGTTGCTCGTCGTGGGGCTGTACGGATATTCGCCTGAGCCGGTCGCGGGCATGCTCACACGAAACGCATAGGTCCACGGTCGGTACGTCCTGAGGAAGCGATACCAGTAGATGCGGCTAGTGCCTTCTTGGTGGACGACGGCTTCATCAAAGGTTTTCCATCGGCCTTCGATGTGGACTTGGGTGTCGAGCGTAATGCCTTGAGGCGGAAAGGGACCGCCGAGTACCGTGACGGTCCAGAAGATCTTGTGGTGGTTACGAATCTTGCGTGGGTTGATCTGCAGAGTGATCGCTGGCTGAACCCATAGTGTGGCCGTCGCGCTTACAGACGGGCCTGGGTCACCGCTGTAGGACGTGTAGCTAAAGCTGAGCACGCGGTTTGGTCCCGGCGGCACCGTGTACGTGAATGAGCCGTCGAGGCCGGTGGTGATCGACGAAGCGATGGGCGGAGCGCCAGCCACGTAGCCAACAGGGGCAACCGCGACTTGGGCGTTACGGATTGGGACCGTTCCGCAGTGGAGCACGCCTTGGATCGTGACCGGCCCATAGGGGAGGATCGGCGAGCCAGGCTGGCCGTTGATCTTCAACGTCAATTCTTGGCCAGCGCAGGGTTCGCCGTTCGGAAGGCCGGGGGATCCTCCGTTCGGAGGGTAGGAGGGTCCTCCGTGCTCGTGGGCAGCGGCCGTGCTAAGGACCCCGCAGACCATCCACGCGGCCAGCGCCGCCAGCAACGCCCCGCCAACAATGCTCCGAGCGCGCCTCATCCTTGCGTCTCCTTTCCTTTCGGACTGTCCGACTGGCTAGGACGCAGTGAGAGCCGCGTCTTTGGTCGCCAGGAACCTTACCTGAGCACCCAATAAGGGCTGGCTGGCCCTGCGAGCGCTACCGCAAATTCCAGGCTGCCTGAAATCCGTTGGGGGGAAAACGCTGCCCGCTTACGACAGCTAGGTACAGGGCCGGATGGACGCCTGCATCGTCCGCCCGGCAAAACCCGGCCAAGTAAGGCAGGCAGTCATGTCCGGCAGCCCAATAGAGCCAGTAGAGCAACGTCCGAGCCGACCAAGCGACAGGTGGTCGCAGCACGGTTCGGGGATGGAGCGCAGATATTTGTCCGAGAAAGTGGGCTCACCATGTGGCCGCATCTGACGCCCTCGGAGGCGGTGCTGGTGATCAAGCTGTATGCCGTTTGGCTGCTACCCAACTGGCTGCTAAAGGTCCTGGCGGTCGCCGAAGCGATCCGGCGCTATCGCCGATGAGATACCTCCGGCCGCGCTCGACGTGGCTGTTGACTTTGCCTTCTGCCGTTCGGTGGTCGGAACTAGCGGTGGCTCCGGTTCATCGTACGGGTCGGTGCCTTCCGACTACCGAGATGGGCTCTGAGATGGACTTGGCAGATCCAACTCGACGAGCTTGTGCTCATAGATAACGTAGAACCATGGCCCGCTCTGCCGCGTGCGGATGATTGCCTCGACGTCATCCCACTGATTGATGAGCCAAGTCAGCCAGCCCCACGTCGTGGAATCCTTCTTGCCGCCGATCTGGAAGACGCGTAGCCCAGCGCTCACAAGGTGCTGGACCTCGGCCGGACGTGTACGTATGCGCTTGTCCCTCCCAATGACGATGAGGCTCCGCGCTGCAACAGCTTGCATCCAATCGGGATCGGGCGTTCCGAGTGGACACTCGGGGATGAGGGGATGACCAGCGTGTACGACATCCTCCCGAGCAGCGGCGAGCGTCTTGCCTAGGCCGAGCGCGCTCTCGTCGACGTAGAACCTCAAACGCTCGGCTTTGGCTACCACAATCCCTATGCAGGGGCGGTCATGCCGCGACTCTGAGCAGCTCGTACCTCACCGCGGCTTCAACAGTCGCACGCGGCAGCTCATAGACCTCGGCTATCGAGTCCTGGGATTCCCCCGCTTGATAAAGCTCTCCGATGATCTCGGTTCTAACGCCTCGCACAACAGGCTCACCGAAGCCGTGGAGTGGATCAACAACAACCTCATCGATCCCGGCGATCGGCCTCAGGCGGCGAGGTTGCGCATCGCCACCTCCACCGGTCCAATCGATCGCGCTACGAAACCTGTCCGCCTCCTGCGACCAGCAGAGAACCTGACCGCTGCCAACGACGACAAGCGCGAGATGTGGATGGAGCTCCACTTTGTCTTGAACCACCCGCACCAGCTCGCGCCCTTCTGCAGCAAGCCATGTCCGCGCGGACGCCAGCGGATAGCGCACTTTCAACTCTTGCCGAAGCGCTTCTACGGCCGGGCGCATCCGTATCAACGGGACGCCCGCGTCCCTGTATTCGGAGAGGAGCCTAGTCTCCACGAACTCGCCCCACGTCGCAATCTCATCGCCTGTACGACGCTCTCGCACGACCGGGTCGTATTGCTTCCCCGCACGCTCATAGCCGTCGATCCAACGCCGAGCCGTGCCAGTCCGCAGACCGAGCAGACGATCAATCTGCGCCAAGCCGTAAGTCGGCCGATCTAGAAGGTCTACGACAGTGCCCATGCCGAGCATCATCGCATCCCAGCCCCAGGAATCCATCGTTCGAGTCCGAGCAGACCTGCTTGCGCCTGATGTCAGGCCACGATGCTTAGGATGCGAACCACATCGACAGGAGTTCGAACAACGATCTCCTACCGGCCAAAAACGGAGAGGGAGGGATTCGAACCCTCGAACGAGGTTTCCCCCGTTACGCGATTTCCAGTCGCGCCCGTTCAACCGCTCCGGCACCTCTCCATGGGCTGCTCGCCGTTCTCCTTGGCTGCGGCAACACAAGGCTACGACACTGGCGCCCGTCTCGTTGCTAGGCTCCCCGCATGGTCCTCGCAGCCAGCGAAGCTTTCGTCAAGACCTTCGGTCTGGTCGTCACCTTTGGCGGCATCGGCGTGATCGTCAACCTGATCATCGTCTACATCGCCATCCAGGTTCGCGGCGAGCGCCGCCAGAACCAGGAATACCTCGAGTCGCGCCAGCCCCCCGGGGCCTGATCCCCCGCTGAGCGGCGGCTCCGCTCATCCGTGCCAGCGACGTACGCTCCCGTACATGGCTAGCCGCTGCTGTCATTTCAGTTGACAGAGATACCTGTCGGTGTAAAGTTCGCAGTCAGAGGAGCGACCCGACGACAACCTGGGAGGTCCGACGCATGTCAGCCACACCGATCGACGCCGCTGCGCGCCCGTGGCGCGACCCCAAGCGCTACGCCTGGCTGCTCGGCCTGCTGATCCCCACGCTGCCGTTCCTCTCCTGGGGGCTCGTGCACGCGACCGGCCTCGGCGTGTTCTGGTTCTACGGGCCGATGCTCGTGTTCCTGATCTTCCCGCCGCTGGACCTCGCGTTCGGCATGGACCGTCGCAACCCGCCCGACAGCGTCATCAAGTGGCTCGAGCAGGACCGCTACTACCGCTGGTGCACCTACGCATACCTGCCGATCCAGTACGCCGGGCTGGTGTTCGCGTGCTGGCTGTGGGCCTACGGGCATCTTTCAAGCGTCGACAAGATCGGTCTCGCGCTGACCGTAGCGATGGTCAGCGGCATCGCCATCAACACCGCGCACGAGCTCGGCCACAAGCGCGCTTCGATCGAGCGCTGGCTCAGCCGCATCGCGCTCGCGCAAAGCGGCTACGGACATTTCTTCATCGAGCACAACCGCGGCCATCATGTGCGCGTGGCCACCCCCGAGGACCCCGCCAGCGCGCGCCTCGGCGAGAGCTTCTACGCGTTCCTGCCGCGTACCGTGCTCGGCAGCCTGCGCTCCGCCTGGCATCTGGAGCGCGTGCGGCTGCGTCGCATGAACCGCTCGTCTTGGAGCCCGCGCAACGACATCCTTGGCGCCTGGGCGATGAGCGTCGTGCTGTACGCCGCGCTGATCGCCGGCTTCGGGCTCGTGGTGGCGCCCTATCTGCTGATCCAGGCCGTCATCGGCTTCTCGCTGCTGGAGGTCGTCAACTACCTCGAGCACTACGGCCTACTGCGCCAGAAGGCCGAGGACGGGCGCTACGAGCGCACCCGCCCGGAGCACAGCTGGAACAGCAACAGCGCCGCCTCCAACGTGCTGCTCTACCACCTGCAGCGCCACTCCGACCACCACGCCAACCCGATCCGCCGCTACCAGGCGCTGCGCCACGTCGATGACGCGCCGCAGCTGCCCACCGGCTACGCCGGCATGATCCTGCTCGCTGTGATCCCGCCGATCTGGCGGCGCGTGATGGACCACCGCGTGCTCGCTCACTACAGCGGCGAGCTCGAGCGCGCAAACCTCAAGCCGCGCCTGCGGCGCAAGGCGCTCGAGCGCTACCGCGTCGCGGCATAACCGGAGGGCACACGGTGAGCAGCTACCGCTGTCCAGCTTGCGGCTATGTCTACGACGAGCAGCACGGGCACCCGCGCGAGGGCTTTCCGCCCGGCACCGCCTGGAGCGAGGTGCCCGACGACTGGGCATGTCCAGACTGCGGGGTGCGCGATAAGGTCGATTTCGAGGCCGCACCACCGGAGGCGTGAGCAGTGCGAACCGTCCTCGACCGCGCCGACAGCATCATGCCCAACAGCCATCAACGCATCCCCTACGCGGTCGCCGCCCGGGAGCTGCTGCGCAACTCGCTGCTCGACGCCGCCTGCGAGCAGCTGCTCAGCCGCCGTTGGGCAGACGTCACGATGGCCGATATCGCGGTTGCCGCCGGCGTCAGCCGCCAGACCCTCTACAAGGAGTTCGGCTCGCGCGACGAGTTCGCTCAGGTTCTCGTCATGCGCGAGGCCGACCGCTTCCTGCTCGCCGTCGAAGGCGCCGTAAGTGCCCATCTCGACGATCCCGCCAGCGCCCTCGCCGCCGCCTTCGACATCTTCCTGCACGCCGCCGCCGAGAACCCGCTCGTGCGCACGATCGTCCACGGCGACGGCGCCGAGGAGCTGCTGGCGCTGTTCACCACTCACGGCCAGCCGCTGCTGGAGCGCGCCACCGAGCGTCTCACCTCAGTGCTGCTCGACAGCTGGCCGATGGTCGCGCGCGAGGACGTGCAGCTGCTGAGCGAGTGCCTGGTGCGCCTCGCCATCAGCTACGCGGCGCTACCCACCAGCCCCGCCAGCATGACCGCCGCCTCGATCGCCACCCTGCTCGGGCCCTACGTCGAGCAGCTCGTCACCCAGAGTGGCTCGCCGGCCGGTGAGCGAGCCTCATAGGCACCGTCAGCCGGCCGCGCCACCACCGTTCGGCGGACCCGCCGCGTCCTTGGCAGCGGCTGCTTCTTCGGCGTGCGCCTCTTCGCGTGCGCGGCGGTACTCGGCGACGACGATGTTCGTCAGCTCCTCCACCGAGGTCTCCGCCGTAGGCTTATCGAGGACGATCGCCCCGTCCTGGATCAGGCTCACACGGTCGCACGCTTCGAACACCTGCACGTAGTTGTGCAGGATCATGATGATCGAGACCCGACCCTCGGCTTTCAGGCGGGCGACCAGGTCGAGGATCTGCGCGCCCTCTTTTGCGCCCATCGCCGCCAGCGGCTCGTCCAGCAGGATGATGTCCGCATCGGAGTTGACCGTGCGCGCGACCGCGATCGCTTGGCGCTGGCCTCCTGAGAGCCTTGCGACCGCAACGTCGATGCGTGGGATGTTGATTCCGATTTCATCGAGCGCCGCGCGCGCTTCGCGCTTCATCTGACGGTTGGCGAGCAGCGGCAGTGGACGGTGCACGCGCTCCTTGCGCAGGAACAAGTTGTGGTAGACCGACAGTTCGTCGATCAGCGCGAGGTCCTGGTAGACGGTCTCGATACCCTTCGCCCGCGCATCATCAACGCTTTTCGGCTCGAACGACTCGCCGTGCAGGAACATCTTGCCCGAGTCCTGCTTCTGGAACCCGCAGAGGATCTTGATCAGCGTCGACTTGCCTGCGCCGTTGTCGCCGAGCAGGCCCAGCACCTCGCCCTTCTTCAGGTGTAGGTTCACGTCCTTCAGCGCCGTCACTGGGCCGAAGCGCTTGGCGATGTGTTCCAAGCGCAGCACATCGTCTGGAGAGCTGGCCGGCCCGACGGCCTGTAGATCTGCTGAGGTGCTTTCGTTAGCCACTGCCGCCGTACCCCCTTCGCACCCGCCCTACGTACACGTTGGCGGTCATCGCGACGATGATCGCCAGGCCCGTGTAGAAGAGTTTGTAGTTGGCATCTACGCCCTGCAGGATCAGGCCGTCATCGAGGATGCCCAAGAACAGCGCGCCGATCAACGCGCCGACGACCGTGCCCGAGCCGCCCGTCAGCAGCGTACCGCCGATCACCGCGCCGGCGATGGCGATCAGTAGAAGTTCGTTCGGCCCCGAGGGGTCGGGCTGGATCGTCTGCGAGCGAACGGCCTCGAAGATCCCCACCATCGCGGCCAGTAGGGAGCAAAGTACGAAATTGCGGATCGTCACCAGCTTGACGTTGACCCCCGCCTCCGCCGCGCCCAGCTTGTTCGAGCCGATGGCGACGGTGTAGAGGCCCCAACGGGTGAAAGTGAGCACGACCTGCAGCAGGATCACAATCACGACGGCCCAGATCAGCTCGGAGTAGACGCCGCCCCCGAAGATTTTGGCAAACGTGCCGATGTGGTTGATTTTTTCCGCCAATTCGATGTGGTGGCCGTTGACGATGTGGTGAACTTTCACTTCCGTCTGGGTGATCTGAGCTCCGGGCGTCGCAACGGGGGTCCCGTGCGAGAGGATCAGGCTGAGTCCCTCGAAGCCAAACAGCATTCCTAGGGTGGCCACGAACGAGCTGACACCGACGACCGCGACGAAAACGCCGTTGATCACGCCGACGACCATGCACACGAGCAGCGCGATGATCATCGATGGCACTAGGCCCAGGCCGGCCTGATCGAGCTTGAAGAAGACGATCGGGGCGAACATGTACATAGCCCCGATCGACAGATCGATCTCCCCCAGGATCATCACGAACACCTCGCCCGCACCAAGCAGAGCCAGCGGCGCGAAGTAGGGCAGCAGCGTCTTGAAGTTTTCGCCCGTGAAGAACGTGCTCGTGTTCGCGGAGAAGTAGATCGCCACGATGATCGTGACGACGATGATGCTGCCCTCGCGCAGGGATATCAGGCGGCTCAGAACCTCGCGCCCGGCCGGGAGCGTCACGCTGTGATGCTCCCGGCCGGCTCCCCCAGGAGGAGGGGAACCGCCCTCGGCGGGGCTTTGCGCCGCGCTTGCCACGATCCTCCTCTCCGACCTCTTCCGGCTGCCTACTTGACGACGGCGGCCGCCGTGGCGGTGCCCTCGTAGCGAGACTTCGATTCAACGTACGGGGCGACGGTTTCTTTGTTCAGGAACTTCAGGCCCGTGTCGACTTCCGCGGGACCCGTCAGCGTGCCCGAGACCTTGTACATGAAGAGCTCCAGTATCGGCAGGAAGCCCTGCAGATAGGGCTGCTGGTCGATCGTGAATTCGATATTGCCTTCTTTGAGCAGCTTCTGGGTCTGTTCGGTCAGGTCAAAGCCACCCGCCTTGACGCCTTTGGAGGTGAGGCCGAGTTTCTGCATCACTTTGGCGAGGCTTTCCGTGCTGCCGCCGTCGACGGCGTACATCCCCTTGGCGCTTTTGTGGCTCTGATACCACGCTTCGATCGCGGGCTCCTCCTGTGCGACCGCGGCGCCGGTCGCCACTGTCTTGAACGTGATCGGCTTGCCCGAGTCCTTGATCGCCTTTTCGGCCCCTTCGATACGCGGCTGGAGGTTGGCCGATCCGGGCGTCGCGATGAACAGCCCTACTTCGCCCGAGCCGACCTCTTCGACGATCCGCTTGCCCATTTCTTCGCCGGCCAGTTCCAGGTTCTGCCCGATGTATGCGAGACGGGCGTTCGTCGGGGCGTCGGCGTTGTAGGCGACGACCGGGATCCCCGCCTTGAGGGCCGCTTCGACGGGGGCGTTGAAGGCATGCAGGTCGATCAGAGCCACCGCGATGCCGTCGGCGCCACCGGTCACCGCGCTGTTCACCGCGTCGACCATCTGGCTGACGTTGCTGTTTTCCGAGCCCGTCCACTGGTAGCTGCAGCCGAGCAGGCTGCTCGCGTCCGCCGCACCGTACTGGGTGGGCGTGAAGAACGGGTTCGTCGTCACATGGTTGACGAACACGAATTTGTAGCTCGGATGCGAGCCAAAGACGCCCGCTGACCCGCCGCCGCCACCGCTGCTGGCGCTCGACGAGTTCGACGAGCCGCACGCGCTCAACAGGGTGCCCACCGAGCCGGCAGCCAAGCCTGTGACAGCTGTGCGGCGCAGGAACGCGCGCCGATCGATTCCAAGTCTCCCGTTCTCCCCCAGCTCGAGATGGTCCAGCTGCTCCACCGCTTCGTGGGCCTGATCAGTGTCCGCCATGGTGCTCCTCCTCTACTCGCAGGGCCGCCGAAGCGGCTACATCAGCAGTACCTAGCTTCTCCGCAAACCCAACCATAGTCAACCCGGCATCCGCAACCGCCGCACGCTCCCGTTCGAAAGACCCGAAGCCTCGGGAAACCCGCTCCGGGGTATACCCTCGGAGCATGGCCGGGAAACCCGCCGAGCCGGGGCACTCCGAGCGCGACTCACAAGTCGAGCCGCCTCGAGCCGACGAGCGCACCGGGCCGGTCACGATCGCCCGGCATGTCAAAGCCGACGGACGCGCGCTGATCCTCTACACCCGCGACACGGATCGTCAGACATGAGCGAGCTCCGCTTCGAGGAGCTGCGCGGCGAGCAGGTCGTCTACGCGATCCACCGTCAGGACCGCACGTTCCTGCCCTCGCGCGAACACTGCCCGCTGGACCCGACGCGACCCGGCGGCGAGCAGACCGAGATCCCGTTCCCGACCTTCGAGATCGCCGTCTTCGACAACCGCTTCCCCGCCTTCGAGGCGCCCCACGGCGCCGCCGAGGTGGTCGTCTACACCCCCGACCACGACGGCTCGTTCGCGACGCTCACACCCGAGCGCGCCGAGGCGCTGATGTGGGTGTGGCGCCACCGCTACGTAGAGCTCGGAGCGCGCAAGGACATCGACTACGTGTACATCTTCGAGAACCGAGGCGTCGAGGTCGGCGTCACGCTGCATCACCCCCACGGCCAGATCTACGGCTACCCGTTCCTGCCGCCGATCGCCCAGCGCGAGCTGGCCGCCGACGAGCGCCTCGGGCGCTGTGCGCCGTGCACGCTGCTGGAGCGCGAGCTGCTCGACGCGCAGCGTCTCATCTACGAGAACGACAGCGTCGTCGTGTACGTCCCCTACGCCGCCCGCTGGGCCTATGAAGCGCACGTCGTCATGCGCGAGCACCGTCCGAGCCTTGGCGAGTGCGAGCCCGAGGAGCTGCGACTGCTGTCGGTTGCGCTGCAGGCGCTCGTGCGCGGATACGACGCGCTGTTCGAGCGGCCCTTCCCCTACGTCATGGCCGTCCACCAGGCGCCCACCGGCGCGGGCGCGAGCGAGCGCGGGCACCTGCACGTCGAGTTCTACCCGCCGCTGCGCACCGCCGAGAAGCTCAAGTACCTGGCCGGCTCCGAGCAGGGCGCCGGCACGTTCATCTCCGACACGCTGCCCGAGGAGTCCGCCGCCAAGCTGCGCGAGGCGATCGAACGTGCCGCCTGAGGGCGGCCACGCGTCCGCGCGCGAGACACCACCGCGCAGCCTCGCGTTCGGGCCGGGGCGCGTCAACCTGATCGGCGAGCACACCGACTACAACAAGGGCCTCGCGCTGCCGTTCGCGATCGCCGAGGGCATCACCGTCAGCGCCGTCGCAGCGCCCGCAGGCTCTGAGGACGCAGGTCGCATCGTCGCCTGCGCGCGCGACCTCGACGAGCACGACGAGTTTGCGCTCGCGCGGCCGGAGCCGACATCCGGCTGGCGCGCGTTCGTGCGCGGCGTCGTCGCCGAGCTCACCCGCGCCGGCGTGCCGCTGGTGGGCGCGAGTCTCGAGATCAGCGGCGGCCCGCCGCGAGGAGCCGGCCTGTCCTCATCCGCCGCGCTGGAGGTGGCGCTGTGCCTCGCGCTGATCGACCTCGGCGGCGACGAGGGCCGCGACGGCGAACACGCCGAGCGGCTGTCGCGCACCGACATCGCGCGCCTGTGCGCGCGCGTGGAGAACGACTGGGTGGGCGCGCACACGGGCCTGCTCGATCAGCTCGCCTCGCTCTACGGCGCCCCCGACCGGGCCATGCTGATCGACTTCCGCACGCTGCAGATCGAGCCGGTGCCGCTGCTGCTCGGCGACTGGCGCCTGGTGGTGCTGGACTCCGGCGAGCGTCACCTGCACGCGAGCTCCGGCTACAACGAGCGCCGCGCCGAGTGCGCTCGTGCCTGTGAGCTGCTCGGGGTGGACTCGCTGCGCGAGGCCACCCGCGCGCAGGCCGAGCAGCTGCCCGAGCCGCTGAACCGCCGTGCATTGCACGTGATCGAGGAAGACGAGCGGGTGCTCGAGGCGGTCGCCGCACTGCGCGGCAACGACCTGCGCACCCTTGGCCGGCTGCTCGATGCCTCCCACCGCAGCCTGCGCGAGAACTACGAGATCTCCACGGCGGCCGTCGAGGCCACCGTCGAGCGCCTGCTCAGCGCCGGCGCCAGCGGCGCGCGGCTCGTGGGCGGCGGCTTCGGAGGCAGCGTGCTCGGCCTGTTCGCGCCCGGCATCGCACATCCGCGCGACGCGCGCGAGGTGCGTCCCGGCCCGGGCGCACATCTGCTCTCACAGGCGCGCGATCACTAGCGCACAGGCGGTCACGACGATCGCCAGCGACAGCGCCGCCAGCGCGCCGTCAAGCGGTCCCAGCAGCGCGCCCACCGACAGCTCTTCGGTGCTGCCGTCGCTGAGCGTGCGCGTGCCGCTCACGGCCAGCGTGCGCCTGCGCAGCTCGCGCGCCGCGGAGCTCAGGCGCCGCTGCGCCACGCTCATCGCCATGCAGCCGGCGGCGATCAACAGGCCCTGCAGCGTGACCTTCTCGGCGTTCACGAAGTAGCCCGTGAACGCCGGGAAGGCGCCCCAGCCCGCCGCGAACCACAGCCCGTTGTGAAAGCGCCCGCCGGCCAGCTCGAGGTTGTAGGCGAGCACCAGCAGCCCGCCCGCCAGCACCAGCGGCGCGAGCCACACCGTCACCGTCAGCACGCCCGCCACGCCGATCGCAACCGCGCCCAGCAGCCCGACCACGCCGAGGCAGATGAGCGTGCGATCGCCGATGCCGGTGCGCAGCGGCCGGTCGTGCAGCTCGTCGAACGCGTGCGCCGCCACGCCGACCGCCAAAGCAAACGCCGCCAGGCCCCACAGCAGCCGGTCCACGTGCAGCTGCGGCGCGACCGCCGCGCCCAGCGCGAAGTAGCTCAGGTGCCAGGCCGTGTAGGGCGGGTGCAGCAGCGTCACCAGATCGCCCACCCGCCCGCCGCCGAGCGCATAGAACGCCGGCGGCTGTCCGCCCCCGCGCGCAGCATGCGACGCCGGCGCATGCTGCGCGGGGCCTGCCGGGCGCTCACGCGTCGCCGGCGCAGCCATCTCAGCCCGCGCGCTTGCTCGCCGACATCACGATGCCGCCGCCAAGGCTCATGCGTCGCACGCGCACGTCCTCGAGCCCGGCCTGCTGCCAGTAGCCGACGATCGCCTCCAGCGGATGACGCTCGTAGAAGCCGCGGATGCTCGGCCCCAAGAAGCGCCCCACCTGCTGCCACTCGCGCGAAGCCAGCCGCCCCAGCGTCGGCAGCCCCACCGCCGTGTACAGCCGCCACGCCGCTCGCGCGGGCGCCCACGGCGGCACGCCGAACTCCAGCGACGCCACGCGCGCCCCTGGGCGCAGCACGCGCGCCAGCTCCCCCACTGTCGCCCGCGGGTCCTCCACGTAGCGCAGCAGGTAGGTGAAGCTCAGCGCATCGAAGCTCTCGTCGGCAAACGGCAGCGCCTCGGCCTGTCCCTCGATCAGCTCCACCCGCCGGCGCTCCGCCGCCGGCTCGAGCGAAGCAAAGCGCGCCCTGGCCGCCGCGAGCATCTCGGGACTCTGGTCCAGGCCCACCACCGAGCAGTCCGCTCGCGCCAGCAGCTCCGCCGCGACCATCCCCGTGCCCGTCGCCACGTCCAGGATCCGCTGGCCGGCGGCCGGCGCCACCGCATCTACGAGCGCGCGCCGCCAGCGCGGGTCCTGCCAGAAGCTCAATGCCGCCGACAGCGCGTCGTAGCGCTGCGGCAAGCCGCGAAACAGCTCCAGCGCCTCGCGCTTGCCGGCCGAGCGGTGGTCGCTTGGCGGTTGATCCGGGGAAGCGACGCCGGGGGCGCCGCTGGGTGCGGGCGAGCTCATTGTGTTTGCCTATCTGAAAGGCTAACGCTCAATGGCCGAAGTCATGCTGATCACCGGCGCCTCCAGCGGCATCGGCGAAGCCACCGCACGCCGGCTCGCGCGCGAGCCCGGAGCATCGCTCGTGCTCGTCGCCCGCCGAGAGGAGCGCCTGCGCGATCTCGCCGCGGAGCTCGGCGGGCAGCGCGTGAGCTTCGTGGCTGTCGATCTGCTCGACGAGGACGCGCCCGCGCGCATCCGCGAGCACGTGCTCGAGCACCATGGGCAGCTCGACCTGCTCGTCAACAACGCCGGCGCCGCCTGGCGCGCGCGCTTCGCCGAGGGCGGCTACGAGAACGTGCATCGCACGATGGCGATCAACTTCGATGCGCAGGTGCGCCTCACCGAGGCGCTGCTGCCGCTGCTGCGCGCATCCGCGCCGAGCGCGATCGTCAACGTCGCCTCGACCGCCGGGCGAGTCGCGCGCGCCGGCTCGGGCGCCTACAGCGCCTCCAAGTTCGCGCTCGCCGGCTGGTCGGACGCGCTGTGGGCGGAGGAGCACGCCGGCGGCGTGCACGTCGGGCTGGTGCTGCCGGGGTTCATCTCCACCGAGGGCTTCCCGCAGGCCGAGCTCACCGCCAAGCCCTGGACGCGCTGGATCGTCTCCACGCCCGAGAAGGCCGCCGAGGCGATCTACGAGGCCGGTATCGGCCGCCGCGCGGAACGCTACGTGCCGCGCGCCTACGGCCTCGCCGCGGCCGTGAGGGTGCTCGCGCCCGGGCTCGTGCGGCGCGTGCTCGGCGGCGGCGGCGGCGGCGCCACGATGTTGAGCACCACGACCGGCGCCGACACCGCTGCGGCGTCCCGCAACGGGAGCGTTTAGCGCAGCGCTCAGCGCGGCGGCAGGATGCGCTGAGGCGCGCCGTACTGCGAGTAGCTGTCGCTCATGAAGTGCCCGCCGGCGACCATTCCGACCTGGCTGATGTGGCCGCTCGAGACGTCGATGTGCAGCTGGAACCACACCGGCAACGTCGGGCTCATCAGCGCCACGTCGGCCGTCAGACGCCCGTCGACGTCGTGCTCGTCGAGCAGCTGCGCGGACTGGTCATATTCCTGCCAGTCGTACCAGCTGCTGGTGGTGAAGCTGGCGCCGGTGCCGTTGTAGCTGCCGCGCTGCCAGCCGTGTCCGGGGGTGAGCGACCACAGCGTCGCGCCGATCGCCACGACGCCCCCGCCGGTTGCCAACGAGTAGGCCATGCGATCGGGTGCGCTGAAGCGATAGTTGATCTTCAACATCGGGTCCAGCGCGCCGCTGGTGAGCGTCTCGTGGACGCGCACGCCCGCGAGCGAGCGCATGCTCGCCACCGCCTGCTCGAGCAGGCGGCGCGCACGCGCGCTCTGGCCCTGCTGCCAGCCGACCGGCAGGCTCAACTCATAGCGCCGCCCCTGCTCGCTGGCGGACAGCGCCAGCGTCTTTGGCCGCCCGCGCAACGTAAACGTCCAGCAACCGGGCCCGCAGGCCTCGCGCGCGGAGGCGCCGGCGATCTGCACCGGCTCTGACACCGGCGCCATCGTCGAGGTCAGCAGCTCCAGGCGAGCGCGCTCCTCGCTGCCGGCGGACGTCACCCAGACCGCCGCGAGCGCCGAGCCGAGCTCGCCGGCGACCGACAGCTGGTTCGCGGTCGGCTCGAGGATCGGGCAGGCCGACAGCGTGCAGCGCCCGCCCGAGCGCAGCTCGCGCGCGGGCGCCGTCGCCGACATGTCCATGCCCGCCATCGTCCCCAGCGCTCGCGCCGCGTCCTTCGCCACCGTGAACGTGCCGGGCGCGGCGATCATCAGCGCGCCCAGCAGCGCGACCGGCAGCAGCGCAGCCGCACCGATGCTCGCGCGCCTGCGCGCAGCGCTGTGCACCGGCGTGTCGCGGCCGGCCGCGCCGAAGCGGCGCAGCCGCAGGCTGTTGGCAACGACCGAGATACTCGAGACGCCCATCGCCACCGCCGCGAGCGCTGGGCTCAGCAGCCCGCTGATCGCGAGCGGCAGCGCGATCAGGTTGTAGCCGAGCGCCCAGCCGAGGTTCTGCAGCACGATCGTGTAGGTCTCGCGCGCCAGGCCAAGCGCGCTTGCGACGCCGCGCAGGTCGCCGCCGATGATGCTGATGTCGGCCGCTTCGATCGCGGCGCCGACGCCGGTTCCCATCGCGATCCCGAGGTCCGCCTGCGCGAGCGCGGCCGCGTCGTTGATGCCGTCCCCGACCATGCCGACGCGGTGGCCCGCATGCTGCAGCCGCGCAATCTCCTCGAGCTTGCCGCTCGGGCTGACGGAGGCGCGTACATGCTCGATGCCGGCTGCTGCCGCGACCGCAGCCGCGGCGCGCTCGTTGTCGCCGGTCAGCAGCTCGAGCTCGATGCCCATGCGGCGCAGCACCGCGATCGCCTCGCGCGCCTCCGGCTTGACGGTGTCCGACAGCGCGAGCGCGCCGAGCACGCGCTGCTCGCGCTCGACCACGACCGCGGTGTAGCCGTTCGCCTCCCACGCGTCGAGCACCGGCGCCAACTGCCCCTCGGGCGGACACTGGTCGGAGTGCCCGAGCTGCTGGTCGGGATCCTGAGCGGATGGGCGCCCGACCCAGACGGCGGCGCCGTCGACCAAGGCGCGCACGCCGCGCCCCGGGCTCGAGCGGAACTCGCTCGCGGACGGCAGCTCGACGCCCCGTTCGCGCGCGGCGTCGAGCACCGCGAGCGCAACGGGATGCTCGGAGCCGGCCTCCGCGGCCGCTGCCAGCGCGAGCACCTGGCGAGCGTCCTCGCCGTCCGCGGTCCACGCGTCCGCGAGCGACAGCTCGCCGGTCGTGATCGTGCCGGTCTTGTCGAACACGATCGTGTCGAGGTGCTGGCTGCGCTCGAGGATCTCCGCGCCGCGGATCAGCAGCCCGAGGCTCGCGCCGCGGCCGCTGCCGACGAGCAGCGCCACCGGGGTCGCCAGGCCGAGCGCGCATGGGCAGGCGATGATCAGCACCGAGATCGCCGCGTCGATCCCGCGCTCGAGGTGCATCGACGCGGCGACCCCATGCTCGGAGGAGCCGGTGATGATCCAGCCGAGCACGGTAAGCGCCGCCAGCACCAGCACGGTGGGCACGAAGAAGCGCGCGATCTCATCGGCCAGCCGCTGGATCTGAGGCTTTGACGCCTGCGCGCGCTCGACCAGCGCCACCAGCTGCGCGAGCGCCGTGTCGGCGCCGACCGCCGTGGCCCGCACGCGCAGGGCTCCGTCGATGTTGACGGTCGCGCCCGTGAGCATCGCGCCCGTGCGCTTCTCGACCGGCAGCGACTCGCCGGTGAGCATCGACTCGTCGACCGCCGAGCTGCCGTCGATCACGATCCCGTCGACCGGGACCTTGTCGCCCGGGCGCACCAGGAACAGGTCCCCGCGGCGCAGCTGCTCGACCGCCACCAGGCGCTCGGGCTGCTCGGGGTGCTCTGGGTCCAGCAGCCGTGCGCGCGTCGCACCTAGCTGTGCGAGCTGGCGCACCGCGCGTCCGGCGCTGGCGCGTGCCTTGGCCTCACACCAGCGCGCGATCAGCAGCGCGGCGATGATCGTCGCGCCCATGTCGTAGTCGAGCGTCATCCCCGAGCCGCTGAGATGAGATGTCGAGCTCGCGCCGAGCAGCATCACCGTCGAGTAGCTGAAGCTCGCGAGCGTGCTGAGCGCGATCAGCGTGTCCATGTTGGTGCTGCGCGCACGCGCGCGCTCCCAGGCCGAGCGCAGGAACGGAAGCCCGCACCAGAACTGCACCGGCAGCGCCAGCGCCGCCGCCAGCCACTGGGCGCTCGAGTCGTGCGGGTCGGCGTAGGTGAGCGTGCCGATCGCGATCGCCAGCGGCACCGCCACGAGGATCCGCAACAGCAGGCTGTGCTGCTCGTGCGCGTCGCGGCGCTCGAGCGTGCGCGCGTGCTCGCTCGCCGACGGGCCCACGAGCGCGGCGCCGTAGCCGGCCTTCTGCACCGCCGCGATCAGCCGCTGCTCATCCAGCGCCCCCGGCTCGAGCTCGACCGTGGCGCGGCCGGTCGCGTAGTTGACGAGCGCGTCGGTCACACCCGGCTCGCGGCTGAGCGTGCGCTGCACGCGCGCCGCGCATGAGCCGCAGGTCATTCCCGAGACGTCGAACTCCAGACGCTCGTACTCCTCGGGCGCGATCGCCTCCGGCGTCCTATCGCCGATGATGTCAACCGCGCTCATTGCCACAAATTATCGCAGCCCCCCGAGCGCCCCCGCGCCACATGACGCGATGCCGACTCCGGGAGCTCGGCGTGGACGGCGGTGGCGGGCGCGCCGCGGCGCACCCGCCACCCATCCGCCTGTTCAGCCTTCCGTCGACTTGACCGTCAGCGTCCCCTGCATTCCGGCCTCGCGGTGGCCGGGCACGGAGCAGTAGTACGTGTACGTCCCTGGTTCGAGCTTCACCTTGAAGCTCTTGCTGCCTTTATCGAACACCGGCGTCTGGCCAAGGATCTTGTTGGCCGAGTTGATGACGACCACATCGTGTTCCAACGGTGAGTTGTTGGTGAACGTGACCGTGTCTTCTCCGGCCGACGCCGTGATCGCGCTTTCGGTGAATTTCAGCAGACCCGTCGGGTTCGCTTCGATCTTGATCGTGCTCGCCGCCGCCGGCGCCGACGCGGTGGTCGTCTTCGTCGGAGCCGACTTGGCTGTCGGCAGCGTGCCCGTTGCTCCGAGCCGGTAGGCGATGATCAGCGCCTTCTGGCTCGCCGTCTGCGGGAAGCTGCCCGCGGTGATGACCGTGTCGCCGACGACCGCGACCGGTGCGTTGGTGCCCGCCGAGAGCGTCGTCTTCCACAGTTCCTTACCGGTCGTGGATTCGAACGCGTACAGCATGCCGTTGAACGTGGTCGTGAACACGACGTTGTTCGCGAGCGTCACGGCACCGTAGGGCGAGGACGGGAGCTTGTCGTCCCATTCCACGTTGCCGGTAGCCGTGTTGACCGCGACGACGTCGCCGGTCCCGGAGGCGAAGCCACCCACGAATTCGGAGGTTTCAAAGTCCTGTGCCTTGTACTTCGTGGCCAGGTTGTTGACCGCCGCGAATACCGTGGTGCCGTTCGTCGCCAGCTGTGACTCGACGCCGCCGAGCTCGCCGGGCTCGATTTCATACGGCAGGTGCAGCTTCGAGTATTCGCCTTTTTCAGCGGTCAGGCCGTCGTTGTCGTGACCGTTGTGGATGCCGACCGGGCGCTTCCACAGCAGCTTGCCGGTTTCCGCGTTGACCGCCACGAGGATGCCGGCCTTGCCGCCGTCGATCACGATCGGCGTGCCGTTGTCGGTCGAGAGCACCGGCGAGTTCTCCAGGTCGTGGTCCTGGATGTCGTGCGGCGTCAGCTGGTAGTACCAGATCAGCTTGCCGGTTTCGCGGTTGAGCTTGACGATCGAGTCCGTGTACAGGTCCGGACCCGGCCGGCTCGAGCCCCACGGGAACTTCACCGTCCCGGGGAACGGAGCGGGGTTGGCGATGCCGATGTAGAGGTTGCCGGCGCTGTCGAACGTCGGCGGGTCCCACAGTCCACCGCCCGAGTTGATGCTGGTGTTCTTCGAGGACCAGAGGTTCTTCGGGACCTGTTCGAACTTCCACTTGGTCGCACCTGTTTCGGCGTTCAGCGCCCACAGGATCGCCTGCCCGGAGCCGGCGTAGAAGTGAGTCGGGTTGCCCGGCACCGTCGAGATGTAGACCGTGCCGTCGTTGTAGCCCGGCGCCATGTCGATGCCCTCATTGCCGTTGCGGGTCAGCTTCTTGGTCCACAGTTGCTCGCCGGTCGCTGCCTGCAGCGCAAAGGCGGAGGTTGCGGTTGCGCCATAGATGGTGCCGTTGGCGACGGTCACACCGTTTGGCCCGGTGTCGGGCGAGTTGTACTTTTTCACCCACAGGAGCTTGCCGCTTTCGAGGTTGATCGCGTAGACGTTGGATGCGAGATCCTGCGTGTACACGACGCCGTTCGATACGACCGGCGTGGTCGCGTAGGTGCCGAATGAGCCGCTCGCCTGGATCGGGACCGACCAGGCAACCCCCAGCGTGGATACGTTCGAGGCGTTGATCGGACCACCGACGTCACGTGAGTTCTGCGCGTTCGCCCCGGCCAGTTCCCACGTCGTCGCCAGCGTCGGCGTCGCCGCTTTGGCCGTGGTCGTGCTGCCGGTGCTGCTGCTGTTGCTGCTCCCGCACGCGGCGACGAGCAGGCTCGAGACGACGAGCAGCCCGATCCCCGCGCCTCGGCGCAATTTCGCACTTCTCATGATTCCTCCTCCAAGATGGAATTCAGACTTCGATTGCCCGCGGCTCGCTGCCCCGGTATGAGAGAAACCTTAGACATGGACGCGGATGGCGAGCGCGCCGCAGCGCGCTCGCCCGATCCGCCTGCTTGTTCTGCCTACCCCGATGCCTGCTTCACGGTCAACGTTCCCTGCATCCCTGCCTCGCGGTGGCCCGGCACGGAGCAGTAGTACGTGTAGGTCCCGGCTTCGAGCTTCACCTTGAAGCTCTTGCTGCCTTTATCGAACACCGGCGTCTGGCCAAGGATCTTGTTGGCCGAGTTGATGATGACCACGTCATGTTCCAACGGTGAGTTGTTGGTGAACGTGACCGTGTCTTCCCCGGGCGACGCGGTGATCGTGCTTTCGGTGAATTTCAGCAGACCCGTCGGGTTCGCTTCGATCTTGATCGTGCTCGCCGGCGCCGGTTTCGCCGGCGCCGATGCTGTGCTCGTAGTGGTCGCAGCCGGCTGGGAGGTCGGCAGCGTGCCGGTGGCTCCGAGCCGGTAGGCGATGATCAGGGCCTTCTGGCCCGGCGCGAGCGGGAAGCTGCCCGCGGTGATGAGCGTGTCGCCGACCACCATCACCGGCGCGTTGGTGCCGGCCGACAGCTGCGTTTTCCAGAGTTCCTTGCCGGTGGTCGATTCGAACGCGTACAGCGAGCCGTTGAACGTGGTCGTGAACACGACGTTGTTCGCGAGCGTCGCTGCGCCGTAGGGCGAGGACGGCAGCTTGTCGTCCCATCCCAGCTTGCCGGTGGCCTCGTTGACCGCCACCAGGTCGCCGGTCCCTCCGGCGATCCCCGCGGGGAATTCACCTTCGGCGTCGCTCTGGCCCTTGAACTTCACGGCCAGGTTGTTGACCGCGGCATACACGGTCGTGCCGTCCGAGGCAAGCTGAGACTCGATTCCGCCAAGATCACCCGGCTCGACCGTGAGCGGCAGTTTCAGATTCGAGTAGTTGCCTTTTTCGGCTTCGAGGTTGGTTTCGTCGTGACCGTTGTGCACGCCGACCGGGAGCTTCCAGACGAGCTTGCCCGTTTCTGCGTTCACCGCGACGAGGATCCCGCCCTTGCCGCCGTCGATCACGATCGGTGTGCCGTTGTCGGTTGACAGGATCGGCGCGTCCTCGAGGTCGTGATCGAAGATGTCGTGCGGGGTCAGCTGGTAGTACCACATCAGCTTGCCCGTTTCGCCGTTGAGCTTGACGATCGAGTCGGTGTAGAGGTTCGGGCCCGGCCGGCTCGAGCCCCACGGGAACTTCGCCGTTCCCGGCCAAGGCGCGGGGTTGGCGATGCCGATGTAGAGGTTGCCCTGGCTGTCGAACGTCGGTGGGTTCCACAGTCCGCCGCCGGAGTTGATGTTCGTGTTCTTCGAGGACCACAGGTTCGCGGGCACCTGTTCGAACTTCCACTTGGTCGCGCCCGTTTCGGCGTTCAGCGCCCATAGGATCGCCTGGCCGTTACCGGCGTAGAACGACTTCGCGTTGCCGGGGACGGTCGAGACGTAGACCGTGCCGTTGTGGTAGCCGGGGGCCATGTCGATGCCCTCGTTGCCGTTGCGCGAGAGCTTCTTGGTCCACAGCTGCTCGCCGGTGGCTGCCTGCAGCGCGAACGCCGAGTCCTCGGTCGCGCCGTAGACGGTGCCGTTGGCGACCGTCACGCCGTTCGGTCCCTCGTCGGGCGAGTTGTACTTCTTCGTCCACAGGAGCTTGCCGGTGGCGAGGTTGATCGCGTAGACGTTGGACGCGAGATCCTGCGTGTACACCACGCCGCCCGACACCACCGGCGTCGTCGCGTAGGCGCCGAAGGTCCCGCTGGCGGTGATCGGAACCGTCCATGCGACCCCGAGCGTGGAGACGTTCGAGGCGTTGATCGGACCGCCGACGTCGCGCGTGTTCTGCGCGCTTCCCCCCGGCAGTTCCCAAGTCGTCGGCAGCGCCGCCGTCGCCGGGCTGCTGGTGCTGCTGGTGGTGCTGGTGCTGCTGCTTTTGCTGCTGCCGCAGGCGGCCACGAGCAGGCTCAAAGCGATCAGCAGGCCTACCCCCGTAACTCGCCGAAGACGCACACTTTTCATTGGTTCCTCCAAGATGGGATAGCGACCATTCGCTATGGTACAAGCTGAAGCTTAGTTCATCTTATGCGCTTCTTGACCTCCGCCTAACGTCGTGGCCCCGCAACCAGCAGCGGATTCCGGCATCGAACAGGACCGTACACTGCAGCCAGTGGTGGCAAGCTCGGAGGGTGTGGCGGAGGCGTCCGATCCGGCTGCGTTTCGCGAGACGGCCGGCGCGATCGAGCAGCAGGTCGCGAGGGCGATCGTCGGACAGCACGAGGCTGTTCGCGGCGTGCTGATCTGCCTGATCGGCGGCGGCCACGCCCTGCTGGAGGGCATCCCGGGCGTCGGCAAGACCTCGCTGGCGCGGGCGTTCTCCGCCGCCGTGAGCCTCTCGCACAACCGCGTGCAGTTCACGCCCGACCTGATGCCGGCCGACATCACCGGCACGACCGTCTTCAGCGAGGACCCGGTCAAGGGTCTGCACTCGGAATTCAATCGCGGGCCGGTGTTCTGCAACCTGCTGCTCGCAGATGAGATCAACCGCGCCTCGCCGCGGACCCAGAGCGCGCTGCTGGAGGCGATGCAGGAGGGCACGGTGACGGCGTCCGGCACCACCCACCCGCTCCCGGAGCCGTTCTGCGTGCTCGCAACGCAGAACCCGGTCGAAATGCACGGCACCTATCCGCTGCCGGAGGCCCAACTCGATCGCTTCCTGTTGAAGCTGCGCTTCAGCTACCCAACCGCGGCCGAGCTCGTGGCGATCGTCTCGCAGACCAACGCCGGCGACGACAGCAAGATCGATGCCGTCGCCAACGCCGAGCAGCTGCTCGCGATGGGCGCCCTCGCGCGCGAGGTCCCGGCCGCGCCGGTCGTGCTCGAGCACATCAGCGAGCTCGTGCTCGCGCTGCAGCCCTCATCCGAGGCGCCGGCGCTGGTGCGCGACTACGTGCAGCTCGGTCCCAGCCCGCGCGCCGCGCAGGCGCTGAGCCTCGCCGGCCGGATCACCGCGCTGATGGACGGGCGCCACAACCTGTCGGTGGAGGACGTCCACGCCGTCGCGATGCCGGCGCTGCGCCATCGGCTCGTGCTCAACTTCGACGCCGAACGCGAAGCGGTCACGCCCGAGGCGATCATCGCCGACGCGATCGATCGTCTCGGTGCACGCTCGGGTTGATGGCGGCGCAGGCCGACGGCGCGAGCACTCGCGCCGAGCCGCGGCCGCTGCTCGACCGCGCTGACATTCGGGCGCTGGAACGCCTCAGCGTGGCGTCGCGCGAGGCGATCGTCACCGGCCTCGTGGGTCAGCGCGACGGACCGGGACAGTCGAGCGGCTTCGAGTTCTCCGACTACCGGCGCTACATCGCCGGCGACAACGTCGGGCGGATCGACTGGAGCATCTACGCGCGCCTGCACGAGCTCTACGTCAGGACGGCGCCACAGGAAGCCAGCCTGTGGCTCGCGGTGCTGCTCGACGCGAGCCGTTCGATGGACACCGGCGAGCCGAGCAAGCTGCGCTACGGCCGGCGCCTGGCCGCGCTGCTCGGCGCCGTGGCGCTGCTGGGCACCGACGCCGTGGAGGTCCACCTGCTCAGCGACGGCGACAGCGTCTCCACCGGTAGCTTCGACTCCGGTGGCGGCGCGCTGGGCGCGCTCGTCAGCGAGCTCGAACGGCTTCCACCCGGACGCACGACCCAGCTCGAGCGCAGCATCCGGCGCTCGGCCAAGAGCGGCTGGCAGCCGGAGACGGCGGTGCTGATCAGCGATGGGCTGCAGCCCAGTGAGGAGCTTGCCGCGGCGCTCACGGAGCTTGCACGCAGCGCCCGCGCGGCCGCGCTCGTGCACGTGCGCGATCCCGCCGACGCACCTGGTGGATGGTCCGGCAGCACGCAGCTGCTCGACAGCGAGAGCGGACGGCGGATCGACGCGACGATCACCGACGAGGTGCGCGAGAGCTACACGCAGCGCTACGAGCGCTGGTGCGAGCAGATCGAATGGCAGTGCCGCAGAAGCGGCGTGCGCTACGTACCGGCCGACGTCACAGGCGACCCGCTGGAGCTGCTGCTCGCGACGGCGCGCGATCAGAGCCTGCTGCGGGTGGCCTCGTTCGGCTGAGCATTCGTCCCGCGACGCCGAGCAGGAACGCCACGAGCGCGGCGAGCGCGAGAATTCGCCACAGCGGCTGCTCGTGGCTCGCGAGCGCTCCCGGATCCTCACCGGAGAGGATCTGCCCGCCGCTCTGCACGACCAGCTGCGCCATCGGCGAGACCTGCGCGCTCACCGGCGAGTACTCGGCGGGATAACCGATCGCGAGCTCCCCAGTGGCGGCGTCGCGCACGGTGCCGAGCGTGTGCAGCGCGAAGCGGTAAACACCGGCCGACCACGAAGATACGTCGGCGTCGTAGAGGCTCGGACCGACCGGCTCGAAGTCGATCGCCCGCGCGACGCCGGCGGCGTTGGTGAGCGTGCCGTCGATCGCGCTTACCCCGAGCGCGGCCGTGCCGGCGCCGGCGAGATCGATCTGCAGCTGGCTCGATGCACCCCCCAGCGCGCGCGGCGTCAGTGGCGGCGGCGCCACGCCGCGCTCGGTCCAGCGCACGGCGTCGTTCCAGAGCGAGCTCTGCGCCAGCCAGTCGCCCGCCCAGTCGCTGTCGAGGCCCGGCGTCCAGGTCACGACGCGGCCGCTGCCGACCTGCCACTCGGCGAGCGCCGGATCGACCTGCGCGCCTGCGTCGCTCGCCAGCAGGTCCGCCTGCGCGCCGTTCTTCAGCTGCACGACCACGTTGCCGCGCAGGCTCGGCAGGGCCTTGCCGATCAGCGAGCGCACGACCGGGCTGTCGCTGGCCAGCTGAACCGACAGATGTCCGGTCACGCGCACGGGCTTCGCGCTCAGCTGCGTCTCTTTGACGAAGATCCGCGGCAGTTCCCTGGCGTTGTCGGTCACGTATGCCCGACCGCCGGTGGCGGCCGCTATTTCGGCGAGCAGGCCGCGGTCTGCGTCGGCGCCGAGCGCGATCGTGGCCACCGAGATGTGATCGCTGCGCAGCTGCGCCAGCAGCGGCCGGTAGTTCGCGGGCTGGCTGATGCCGTCGGTCATCAGGATCATGTGGCGCTGCTTGGCGCTGCTCGAGAGCAGCTGTTCCAGCCCTGCTTTGAGGCCCAGGTAGATGTTCGTGCCGCCATCGGCCTGCAGGCCGGCGACGATCCGGTCGACCCTGTGTTCGTCGGCGGCGCTCGTGAGCAGCTGCAGCGGCACCAAGGTATGCGCCTTGATGTCGAAGTCGACGATCCCGAGCGCGTCCTGGTGTTCGTGCAGGAACGCGGCGCTCTGGACCGCGGCGGCGCGCGCCATCGCGATCTTCGCCACGCCGCCGGCGGGTTCGGCCATGCTGCCGGAGTGGTCGAGCACCAGTGAGATCGCGAGGTTGCGCCGCTGCAGGTTGCCCGGCACGAGACTCGACACCGGCAGCAGCTGCTGCAGGCTCGAGTGCGCGTAGCCGCCGAGGGAGAAGCTGTGCGAGCCACCGAGAGCGACCAGCCCCAGGCCTTCGCTGCGCACGGCGACGCTCAGCGCGGACAGCTGCGCGGCGCTCAGCTGTGAGGCCGGGACGTCGTTGAGCACGACCGCGTCCTCGCCCGCGTATCCGCCGGCGCTCGTTGGCAGCGCCGATGGTTGCACCTGCTCGACGCTGAGCCCCGCATGAGCGAGCAGGCCTCCTACCGGCGAGCTCGCACCACCGACGCTGAGGACGCGAGGAGCGGCCTCCACATCGGTGACGGCGGCGAGCGAGTTGTTCGCGCTGACCGTGTCTCCCGGCAGCGCGATCGTCGCCTGGAAGGACTGCGCGCCTCTCTGTGCGGCGGTGTAGAGCAGCAGCAGCGGGTTGTCGCCGACGCGCAGCTCGACCGACTGGCTCCTCGCCGGCGCAGCGCCGGCGCGCACGCTCAGCAGCGCCGGCGCGGCCACGCTGCTGTGCACCGTCAGCGTCAGCGGCACCGTGTCGCCGAGATGGACGACCGGCGGTGCCGCGATCGTGGTGATCGCCGCGTCACGCGTGCCGCGGTCGCTGAGCCTGACCCAGTCGACCTGCACATCGCGCGCGCGAGCGAGCGGCGCGTCGGCGAGCAGGCTGCCCCGCGTCTGGGCGCCGTCGCTCAGCACGGCCACGCGCCCGCCGTGCGGCGCGAGCCCGATCGCCGCGCCGATCGCGCTCTGCAGGTCGCTCGCACCGGCGCCCAACCCCGCCGCGGCGCCGGCTGCGGGCGCGGTCGCCGTGGACGTGCTCGCGAAGCGAAGCACCCGGCATGGCGAGATGCAGTCGTCCTTGCCCACGCGCGCCGTCCAGCGTCGCTCGGTCGCGTGCATTCCGCGTCGATGCTGGCCGATTCGTCGAGGGCCAGCACCGTCGGGCGGCTCGATCCGCTGTGCAGCTGCGGCGCCGCCAGCGCGAGCACGAGCAGCGCCGGCGCCAGCGCGTGCAACGCGCGCCACAGCGACTCGCGCGCGCCCGAGCTGCGCGGGCTGCGCCGTCGGGCGAGCAGCGCGCCGCCGGCCACCGCCAGCAATGCCAGCAGCACAAGCGGGTGCTGGAAGCTGAGGCCGCTCATAGCGCCAGGCGCCGCCGGCGCGAGATCCAGTAGGCCCACTCGAGACCGAGCACCACCAGCGCTGCCGTAAGAAACCAGAACGCCTGATTCAGCGGTGCGCCGACGTTGTTGCCGACCCGCGCGCTGAGGAGGTCGACCGGCGCCGCGCCGGCCGGCGCCGATTCGGCGGTGTTGACGTCGACGAGCGCGCTGCGTGTGATCGCCGGGCCGGTCTCGCGGACGCGGTACAGGCCCGGCTTGGTTGCCTCGAGCACGACCGGGGCGCCAGTCACGTGGATGTGCTCGACGGGAGCGCCGCCGGCGGCGCCGGCGAGCGTCACCGAGTCGATCCCAGAACTCGCGTCAACGGCGAACGGCACCCCGGCGCTCGCAGTCGGAGGCGCCCATTCGGAGGCCCACTGCACGAGGTTGGCGGCGAGGATCGGCAGCGCCGGGAGCTGCGGCAGATCGGACTGCCCCGGCTCGAAGCTCAGCGCGGCAACGTGCTGATGACCGTTGTCGCCGGCGGCGAGCAGCACGCCGTCGGGACTCCAGATGACCGGCGCGAGCCACGACGGCAATGTCAGTTGGAGCGCTGCGTGGGGATCGATCGAGAGCGAGGACAGTTCAACGCCGTCGAGCAGCTGGCTGCCCGCATCGGTGCCGCTGACCGCGGTTTCGCCGAGCACACCGCCGACGCGCCCTTCCGGCAGGCGCGGCGGGTCGATGAGCAGCACGGCCGGACTCGGCGGCAGCCCGGCGCGCGGGATCCAGTGGTCCAGTATCAGCAGGCTGCTCTGCTCGGCGTCGCTGCGGCGGAACGTCGCCTGTGTGCGCAGCCGCAGCGTGACGCCGGGTACCGCCGCGAACGCGCGGGCGGTGGCGAGCGCCACTGACGGCGCCCCTACGAGCGTGACCGGCGAGGACACTGGGAGGCCGCCGGCCGCGGGAACCGTGACCCACGCCTCGTCGTCGGCGGGCAGCGGATCGCTGCCCTGCAGGCGCATGCTGACCTGCTGATCGGGCTCAGCCACGAGTGCCAGCGGCGCGCTCGAGTCGGCGGCGACGCGCACCTTCAGCGTCAGCGGTGGATGGCCCGCGGCGTCTGCTTCGATGCGGTCGGTGACCGCGCGATCGCTCGTGTTGCGCACGGTTGCGTACACCTCGCAGCCCGCGCTCGCGCCGATGCCGCAGCGTGCGCCCGCTCCGAAGATCCCCTGGTCGGCGGCCGGCCCCGCCAGCACGATCGTGCTGAGCTCGCCGGCGCCCGCGCTCACCTGCGGCATCGGGTCCTCGGGTGCGCGGACGAGCACCACCGAGTCGCGGCGTCCTCCGAGCAGGCCCGCGGCGATGGTCAGCGCACTGGTGAGGTCGGCGGGCGCGGCGCTCGCGTGCACCCGCGCGAGCGCCGCGCCTGCTCCCGCGCGCGAGCCGCGATAGATGACGCGAGAAGCGCCGTCGGCAAGCACGATGCGCACGGGCGTGCCGGGCTGCGCGGTGGCGAGCAGCTGCTCGATCGCCTGCCTGGCCTGCGCGATGCGCCCCGGAGCCTGCATCCACCAGGAGTCGTCGAGCACGATCACCCGCGCCGGCTTGGACGCCGACCCGGCGCTCGTCGGCTCCGCCAGCGCGAGCACGAGCAGCGCCAGCGCCAGCGCCTGCAGCAGGAGCAGCAGCGGCAGCGAGGGCCGGCGCAGCCCACGGGAGCGCTTGGCGTCGACGAGCTCGAGCTCTTCCCAGAGCAGCAGGCTCGGAACCTCGCGAACGACCTCGCCGCGCTGGCGCAGATGCAGCAGCACGAGCGGGACCAGCAGCGCCAGCCCCGCGAAGACCCAGCCGGCTGCAAAGGTCACGAGCGGCTCACCAGTTGCTGGGCGTGAGCTGGTTGGCCGCTCCGAAGTAGCCCGACAGCACTCCCTGCTCGAGCGTGGAGGTGGAGTTGAACGTCGGCGGGATCACGCTGACGTTCGAGCTGACCGAGCTCGAACCGCCACCGCTCGCATGCGCCGAGCGACCGCCGCGACCGCCTCCATTCGGCGTCTGCGAGACCCCCTCGCCGCCGGCGGACCGCGGCGTGCTGCTCGGCGCGTAGCCCGCCTGCAAGGGCAGGCCCGAGTCGCTGCCGCCGAGCACGGGAACGAGGCCGCTGCGCAGCGCGGTGCTGCCGGCCGCGCTGCCGGCGGCGTTGCCGCCGGGTGGGGAGGCGCCGCTGCTCGCTGAGCCTGCCCCCACGCCCGCCTGCTTGGAGCCGCTCGCATCGAGCGCGCCGGCGCTGTGACCCTGAGTGCCGGCCGGCGACAGCGCACCCGCTCCAGCGGAGGCGCTCGCACCCTGCGTCGCCGACGCACCGGCGCCGCTGCCGGCGTTTGGCTTGCCGCCGCTGCCGCCCGCATGCGAGCCCGCGGAGCTCGCGGAGCTGCTGGCGCCGGCGCCGCCGGCTTCACCGACCGCGAGCGCACCGAGCGCCTTCGTGTTGGCGGTTGGGCTGGCGATGCCCTGGCGCGCGAGCTGCTTGGCCGAGAACGACGCTGCGCCGTGGCCGTAGGGGCTGAAGCCGGAGCCTTTCGATTGCCGCGAGCCGCTGGTGGTGACGGCCAGCGGAGGCCGCTCGAGCGTTCCGGGTGCCCCGGCAGCTCGCTCACGCTGCGCCGCGCGCGAGCTCGCGCTCGGCTTGGCATGCGCATGAGCTGGGCTCGCGATCGGCGCTCGCGCGATCGGGGTCACGTCGTGGCGCTTGGCTCGCGCGCCACCGCTGCCGGGAACGGCGACCAGCAGCGCGAGCACGGCCGCGCCGGCCGCCAGCCACGCCCATTCGCGACCGCGCCAGGTGGCCGTCGGCGCGACCGTCGCGAAGCTGTCCACCGCCGCCGCCTGCCCCTCCTCGACGACCAGCGCGGCGAGCCCGAGTGGTTGCTGACGCTCGCGCAGGATCGAGCTCGCGGTGCTGAGCAGATCGTGCAGGCCGAGGCGGCGATCGAGCATCTGCGCCGCGGTATCCACCCCCACCGGCCGGCTCAGCGCGAGCGCACCGTCCAGCAGCGCGATCGCGAACGGCGCGAGCAGCCAGGGCGCTTGGCGATCGCCGCCGCTGAGCACGATCACCAGCTCGGCCGCGATCGCAAGCGCGAGAGCGGCGATCAGATGGCGACGAAGGACCACCACAGCACGTCGGCGCCGAAGCATCGACGCCCAGGCCAGCAGGCTGACGCGCAGCTCCGCGTCGGGGCCGGCGGCCAGATGCCGGCGCGAGCGCGCCGGCTCGATCCGAATCGCCTGATCCAGGTCCGCGCGCAGCCAGCGGCGGCTGCGCGCGGCGGCGTGTCGCAGCAGTTCCCAGGCCGTCGCTGTGGCGGCCGCGCGGGCGGGGAGTGTGCTCGGTGCTGCCGCCATCATCCTGGAGTCGGTTGCAGGCCCGTGAGGATGATCTCGATGTAGCGGTTGCGTGCGCGCGCGTCGAGCTTCACGTCCAGAACGCCCCGCAGCAGCACCGTGATGTCCATTCGACTTGCGTCCTCGCGCAGGACCCCGGCGGCGCGCGCGGCGTCGATCACCCGATCGAGTGCGATCAGCACCATGTTCACCGGCGACTCGGGGGTGGGTGGGTTCTCCTCAGGGCGCAGGACGTAGGGGACGCCGAGTGACAGCGCCGCAGTCCTGAGCGCACGGTTCTCCGCACCGCGACTGGCGATGCTTCGCAGCAGCCTGGCGAGCTCCTCGCGCACGTCTCCGCCGAGCGCGATGCTCGTCTCGGCTGCGAGCGTCAGCTCGACCATCTGCTCGACCGAGTCTTCGATCACGGCCGCGACGAGATCGGCCTTCGTCGGGTAGTGGCGATAGAGCGTGCCGACCGCGACGCAGGCGCCGGCGGCGATCGCCTCCATCGAGACGTCCCCGCCGTGGACCGCGATCAGTTCGCGAGCCACGGTCGTGATGCGCTCACGGTTGCGCTCAGCATCTCTCCTCATCTAAACACAATATGAATGATGGTTCACTATCTGTCGAGGCGTTGGCGCGCCGCAACGCCGGCAGCCGAGGCCCGCAGCGCTTGGCTGCGAGCCGGCACCCTGCGCCCGTCTCCTACTCCTCGAGCTCGCCCGCGTAGAGCGCGAACACCGCGCCCTGCGGGTCTGCCACGACGGCGAGCTTGGCGATGCCGATGTCGATCGGCCCCGCGAGCTTTGAGCCCCCGAGCTCCTGCAGCTTGGCCAGCCCTGCGTCGATGTCGTCGATGCCGAAGTAGGTCAGCCAGCTCGGCGGCGAGGACGCTGTCAGCTCGCGCATGCCGCCGTTGTTGGCGGCCCCGTTCTTGATCATCAGATACGGCTCCGGCATCTCCGCGGCCTGCTCCACCTCCCAGCCGAACAGGTCGCTGTAGAACGACGCCGACGCGTCGAGGTCTGGCGACTGCAGCTCGTTCCACACGAGCGCACCGGGAGCGTTGACCAGCCCTGCGCCGATGTGCTCGCGCGGCTGCCAGAGCATGAAGTACGCCCCCTGGGGGTCCCGGATCACCGCCATCCGCCCCACGCTCATCACGTCAAATGGCGGCGCATGCACCGCGGCGCCGAGCTCCTCGGCGCGCTCTGCGACCGCGTCTGCGTCCTGTACCGATATGTATGAGTTCCACAGTGGCGGCACTCCGGCGTCCCGCTGCTGCTGAGGCTGCGCCGCGATCGCTGAGACCATCTTGCCGTCGAGCAGCTGCATCGAGTAGTACACGCCGTCGCCGACAGGCCGGTCGTCGGACTGCCAGCCGAACAGGCCGGCGTAGAACTCCTTCGCCGCGTCCTGGTCGCTGGTCGCGAGTTCGCTCCAGCAGAACGTTCCCGGCCTGTACTCGCTGCGCTCACCCATTTGGGCGAGGCTACCGCAATGCGGGCCGCCGGGTGCTCCCAGAAGCTAGATTCAACGAATGGCTCAGGAGATCGCGATCACCGGCGAGACGATCAGGCTTGGGCAGCTGCTGAAGCTTGCGGGGGTCGTCGACAGCGGCAGCGAGGTCAAGGCGCTGCTGGCGGGCGAGCCCGCGTGGGTCAACGGCGAGCAAGAGGCGCGCCGCGGGCGCCAGCTGCACCCCGGCGATCAGGTGCGCGTCGGCGCGCACGAGCTGCTCGTGGTCGCGCGCGCCGGCGTCAGCTGAGGCGCGCGACGATCACCGGCGAGCTCGTCGGTACCTTGCTGCCGCCCAGCGGCTCGGAGGTGACCATGATCACCTTGACCCCGCTCAGGCTGCCCGGCACGCCGACGGTGGCATCGCCGGCGGCGGTGACGGTGAACAGGGCGTCGGTCGGCTGCGGTGCGCCCGAGCGTTTGATCCACACCTCGTACACACGCTGAGCTGTGGTCTGCGGCATGCCGGCGATGTCGAGCTGTGCGTGCCCGTCGCTGAGACGCAGCGAGGCGCTTGCGCGCGGCGGGATCACTTCCGCTCGGATCACGCGTGTGCTGCTGCCACCGCCGGATGAGAGCGCGATCACAAGCACGACGACCACGGCGGCAGCCGCTAGCGCCGTGGGCGCGAGCAGCGCCCGCCAGCGTGGCCAAGCGGGCGCCGCGCGCTTGGACCGGCGCGCCGGGCCGCGCGCGCCATCCCGACTGAGGCTCTCGGGCAGCCCCGCGAGCTCCTCGTGCACGCTCGCCATGATCCGCCGCTTGAGCTCCGGCGGGGCGTTCAACTGCGGGGCGGCGGCCGGCAGCGCAGAGGCGACCACCTGCAGCGCGGCGACCTCCTCGCGGCAGACCGCGCACGACTCGAGGTGGCAAGCGAAGACCTCGTGCTCGCGCTCGGTGAGCGCGCCCAGCACGTATGGGGCGGCGCTGTCGCCGCACAGCTCCGGGTCGATGTGGGAGTCGCCAAAGCTCATCTAGACCGTCTCCGCGGGGTCGCCCAGCGCCATCCGCATCTTCGCCAGCCCGAGACGCATACGGCCCTTGACCGTGCCGACGGGCGTGTCCAGCATCGAGGCTATCTGCACGTGCGTCATTCCCCCGAAGTACGCCAACTCGATCACCCGGCTCTGCTCGTCGGGCAGCTCCTCGAGCGCGTCGCGGATTTCGCGTGCGTCCTCGCGACGGGCGACGTCGAGCTCTGTGCGCTCGGGAGCGGCAACACGCTCCTCGAGTCCCTCGTCGTCGACGATCCCGCGATCGCGAACGGTGCGCCGGCGCAGGGCGTCGATCGCGCGGTTGTGGACGACGCCGAGCACCCACGTGCGCACGCTGCCGCGACTGCGGTCATAGCGCGCGCGGCTGCGCCACAGCGACAGGAACGCCTCCTGGACGATGTCCTCGGCGAGCGCCCGCTGGGAGCACATGCGCAAGGCGAGCGAGAACGCCGCATCGGCGTGCCGGTCATAGATCACCTCGAACGCGTCCGCCTTGCTCCGGTACACGAGCTGCATGAGCTCCTCGTCCGCGAGCACGCGTAGGCGCTCGGTCGAGCCGCTTCCACCACTTGAGCGCAAGGGATTGAACATTCCAGACATCCTTACGGCAGATACCCGCGTTTGGATCACTGCCAATCAGACGCAGCTTCCAGCGCCCGCGGCGCAGCGGGTGCGCGCGACCATCACTGGGCATCGCGCAGGGCTCGCCGCGTCTCGCGGTGCTCGATGATCCTGGCGAGCAGCACGCTCACCTCGAACAGCAGGTACAGCGGCACCGTCTCGAGCAGCAGCGTGATCGCGTCGCCCGGCAGGAACGCTGCGACCGCGCCGCAGGCGAGGATCGCGTAGCGGCGGTTGTGGCGCAGCTGCTTGGTCGTGACGATCCCCGCGCGGGTGGCCGCGAGAACGCCGACGGGCACCTGGAAGACGAGACCCATCGCGAGCAGCACGACCGCAGCGAAGTGATAGTACTGGCTCGCCTGTACCAGCACGTTGAACTGGCCGCTGTTGAAGTTCTGGAAGAAGCGCACGGCGGCCGGCAGCACGATGAAGTAACCGAACATCACGCCCGCGACGAACAGGAACGGGATCGCGAGCATCAGCGGCGTGGTCACGCGTCGCTGCTCGGGGCTGAACGCCGGCAGCAGGAAGCCGTACATCTCATACAGCAGGATCGGCAGCGACAGGATCATCGCGAAGATGAACGCGATGCCGATCGTGGTGCTGAACGGCTCGCCGATCCCGAGCGTCACCGGCTTGTTGCCCTGTGGCGCTGCCGACAGGTGCTTGATCGCCGCGCTCAGCTGCGGTTTGACGTGCGTGAGCGCGGACCTCGTCGCCGCCGAGGCGCCGCTGCCGGGGCGCTCGAGCGCCTGCACCACGACCTGCAGCTGCGTGGCCACCGTGTGCGCGCTCTCCTGCACCGTGTAGGTCGAGCCGAGCGGGCCGTTGCCCGCCTTCACCTGTTTCTGCGTCTGGTGGGCGAGCGGCGCGTTGATGATGCTCAAGAGCGCATGGTTCTGCCAGAAGCAGAAGCCGAACGCGACCGCGATCACGGCCAGGCAGACGATCAGGCGAGCGCGCAGCTCCTCCAGATGGTCGACCACGCTGACGCGGTCTTCGTGCCCGATGCTGCTGATCGCGGTCGCCATGATCTAGACGGGGAGCTTCTCGGCCGGCTCCTGCTGCTGTGCAGCAAGTGTCGACTGGGTGGCCGTCGGCGTGCCTTCACCGCTGATCGCGTCCTTGAAGCCGCGCATGCCGTCGCCGAGCGAGCGGCCCATCTCGGGCAGGCGCTTGGCGCCGAACACGAGCAGTAGGAGAATCAGCAGAAAGGCAATGTGGATCGGGTTATCTAGTCCCATGGTTCTCGGTTCCTCCTGAGCTTTGAATTCCGGGTGCCCGCTGGACGGGCCGGTCTGTTACCAACTTCTACGCAGCGGGCCCGCTCGCGGATCATCGACCGGCGAGCGGGCGCCCCTGCGTATCTATGCCTTGATCAGCGGCTTGACCGCTTCAAGCACCTTTGCCTTGGTCAGCGGCACGTCGAACCCCTCGGTGGGCGTGGGGCTCTTGCCGATCAGCAGGTTGATCGCGGCGGCGTGACGCGCCTCGATCTGGACGATGCTGCCCGCGGCGGCCAACACTTCCTTGCTCTTGATCGACGGTGCGGCGCCGTTGTAGGCGCTCACGCCGGTGTTCTCCAGGGTGGAGGCCAGCGACAGGAACGCGCTCTGACTGCTCGCCGGGAGCACGAACGCCGGTTTGGCCACCGGCTTACCGCCGAGCGCTTTGATCGTGGCGGTCAGCGCCTTGACGTGGTCCTGCTCCTGTTCGCCGAACATCGTGGCGTATGACTTGGCCACGCCGGTGAGCCCGACCTGCCTGCCCTTGACGTTGTAGAAGTCCGACTCGAGGTACTCGAGCGTGAGCGCGAAGTTGAGAACTTCAACGTCACCCCCGCCTGTTTCGGCGAGCGCCTGCGAGACGAACGGAGTGACCGCTCCCAGCCCGTAGACCGCGCCGGCAGCCATCGCGCCGCGCAGGATGAAACTCGAACGCGTCACCCCGCTGACCTCGATGCTCGCGAGCTCCGGGTTTGCAAGGCCGCTCTGTCCGGCCTCGGTGAGTGTGTGATTTGACATCTCTTTCAGCTCCTTTTCGAAGGCCTCGATCAGGCCAGGAACGGCTTGATCGCCGCCAGCACCATTGACATGTCCATCGGCTTGGCGAACGCGCCATCCGGGGTCAGCGACTTTTTGACGAGCGTCCCCAGGGTCGACGCGTGACGCGCCTCGACCGAGTGGATAGCAAGCGCGGTGGCCAGCACTTCCGGGCTTTGGATGTTGCCTGCCTGGCCCAGGTATGCAGCTGCGCCGAGGTTCTCGACGGTGTAGGCCAGCCCCGCGACCTGCGTGGCGCTTTCGATCGGGAATTTGCCGTTGGGGTTTTCCGCCGGCGTGCCGCCCATTTTCGATACAGCGCCTTTGAGCGCTTCCACGTGGGTCGCCTCTTGGCTGCCGAAGCCCTTGATCAGGCTGCCGACCTTGCCGCTGAAGAGACCCGCCGCCACGACCTTCGCATAGAATTCACGCTCGAGATACTCGAGCGTGAGTGCGTAGTTGAGGATCGCGACGTCGCCGGTTGCACTCGTAGATGCTGCCGTGCTCGTGGTGGCCGTTGCGGTGGAAGCCGTTTTCGTGCTGCTGCTGCCGCAGGCAGCCAGGACGAACGCGCCGAAGCTCGTTGCGCCTGCACCACCCACCATCCGCAGGAAGCGCTTACGGTCGACGTCGTCGCGTACGAGACGCTCGACGATGCCGGCCGGCTGCGGTGCTGTGTCCTCACTGGTTGGACTTGACATCTTTCTTACCTCCGTGTGTAACGGTTGGAGCTCCGAGGAGCTGAATTGCCCGCCGGGCTTTCTTTACGCCTCTATTCGCACCGATCGGAGAAATGGATCACTGCGTCGGGCAAGGTCTTTGACGGGCAGGCAACCCGCGACGAGCGCACATGCAGCGGCAGGACGTCGCCCGCAAATGCCGCGGGACAACGCCCTACCTGTTGCTATCTGCTGGCGTTAGCGCTGCCCGCCATTCGTCTTTAGGAGGTGATGAACTTCGTTTCTGTGACCGCCTTGAGCACCTTGGCCGCCGTGTACGGCTTGTCGAACGGGCCTTCGGGCGCGATGTCGTTGCCCGCAGCTTCGTTGAGCAGCCCGATGACAGCGGCGTGACGCGCCTCGATCGTGAGGATCGTGCCGGCCGCTGTGGCGTAGGCGGGGTTTTTGATGTTCGTGACCTGTCCGAGGTACGCGTGCACGCCGGTGTTCTCGAGCACGTACGCCGTTGCCATGAATTTTTCGACGTTGGTGTTCGTGCCAGCGAAGTCGAAGCTCGGCGTTGAAACTGCTTTGTGACCCAGAGCCTTCTTGAGGAATGCCACGTGAGCGTTCTCGTCTCGGGTAACGACTTTCAGGAACGCAGCGGCCTGCGGGCTGAGCGCCAGGTTCGCGGCGGTCGCGCCGTTGTAGAACGCTGCCTCCAGGTACTCGAGCGTAAGCGCGTAGTTGAGGATGCCGACATCGCCCTTGCCGAATTTCGCCGGCGGGCGACCGACAGACGTTGCGCCCAGCGCGGTCGGGGCAAGCGCTGAGAGCACCGCGCCCCCGCTCACCATCGCGCCACCGGCAACGCCGGCCTTCTTCAGGAAGCTCAGGCGCGTGTCGCCCGATACGGCGTCGGCGGCTTCGCGCACGGCGCCATCGACGTCGATCTCCTCGAGGTTGATCTCGTAACTCATTGTTTCTCCCATCTCGGGTTTTCAAGATGAATCGCGGATGTTTCTTGGTTACCCACGATCCTTGTTTTCTGTGAATACGCAGGTAGGACCGATCCGGATCAACCCGGGGCACGAGCCACAGCGAGTGATCCACGGGCGGCTCCTGTGCGTAAGGAACTTGATGTCCCGCATGCTTCGCTCCAGTGCGCGTTGCCTGCGCCGATCCAGTAGGACCGCAGCGACGCCAGACGCCGCCTCAGGCAGGCTGCGCCGGCGCGTGCTGGACGTGGTGCGAAGCGAAGCTGTGACCGACGGACGCCCACGCCCGCGCGGCCCCACGTTGCGCGGCTTCGCCGTGATCGCAACCACAGTCACAATCGCGGCAGCGGTCGCGGTTACGTTCGCCGTCAGTCAGAGCCGATCCGCCCGCAGCCTCGGGGGCGGCGCGGGGTTGGCTTCGGGTGCGCACGCGACGCGCGCGTCGCTACGGGGAAGCGGCGCACACGCGGAACTCGTCGTCTCGGGTATGCCCGAGCCGCCGATCGGAGAGGTGTATGAGCTGTGGCTGATCCGCCCCAGCGCTGCACCGCACCCCACCGATGCGCTGTTCATGGTCACGAGCGCGGGCAACGGCTCAGTGGAGGTTCCCGGCGACCTGCATGGCGTGCGGGAAGTGATGGTCACGAGCGAGCCGCTGGGCGGCAGCTCGTCCCCTACGAGCCTCGCGGTGCTGCGAGTGCGGGTACCGCATGACCGCTGAGCCTGGCGGCGAGAGAGAGATCGAGCGAGCTAAGGCCGCGGATCGCGCCACATGCCCCACGCGCGCGGGCCGCGCAGCAGGCGCAACTCGTCGGTCACGCGGAAGCCATGGCGCGCGTAGAAGTCGATGTTGCGCTCCTTCGAGGACTCCAGGTAGGCGCCCACGCCGTCGCTGTCGCACTGCTCGAGCACCGGGCGCAGCACCGCCGAGCCGAGACCGTGCCCCTGTGCGCTCGGATCGGTCCCAAGCACGGCGAGATACCAGTGGTGGGGACGCGGCGGATGCGCGAGCTCCAGCTTGTGCCAGCCGTAGGCGACGAGCGGCAGGCGCGCGAGCAGGCGAGGGTGCGCGAATGCGCGCGCGAACTGCATCGTCTCGCGCGTGCTGATGCGCCAGCGCCGCGGCGGCGCCCACAGCGCTGCGCTCGTGAGATCGTCGGTCATCCATACCTCATCGTCACCGAGCAGCTGGTGCAGGCGGATCAGCTGGAAGCGCTCGAACGCCTTCTGGCGCAGGCGATCGGGGCGCCATGCCCATGAGGCGACCGGGTCATCGAAGAACGCGCGCGCGAGCATCCGCGCCAGTGTCGGCGCGTCTGCGGCGCTGGCGCGGCGCACCTGCGGCCGCTCGCTCGAGTCACTCACGACGACACAAAATACTCATTCATTAACTTAAAAAATGATTCATGAGTAGAACGAGTCCGCAATTCGCGACTTAGATCTGCGACGAGGACTCCGAAGGCTTGGCGACCTCCGAAAGCCCGAAGGCCTCAGCAAGCAGCTCGTAGGAGCGCTTGCGGGCCTCGTGGTCGTAGGTGATGCACACCACGATCGCCTCCTGGGCGCCGTAGCTCTCGACCACCTCGCTCAGCTGTGCGCGCACCGTCTCCGGCGAGCCCACCACGGCGCGGCGCTCCGAGCGCGGCCCGCCGGCGCTGGCGCGATCCTCTGCTTCGAGGAAGCGCAGCGCCTGCTCGGGCGGCGGCACCGCGATCAGCTGGCCGCGACGCAGCATCGTGAAGGTCATCCGCGCGCTCGACGCCAGCCGCCGCGCCTCATCGTCGCTGTCGGCGCACACCACCCAGACGCCCACGGCTGTGTACGCCTGCGCCTCGGCGTGCCCGTGCTCGCCCTCCGGGGACGATGCGGCGAAGCGCTCGCGGTACAGCGCAGCGATCTCGGCTCCCTTGGGGTTGATGAAGTCAGCAAACGCATACGGCAGCGCCATCTCAGCGGCCCACAGCGCGCTCTGCTGGGAGGAGCCCAGCAGCCACGGCTCGGGTATCTGCGGGCGCCCGGGCAGCGTCTTGGCCAGGCGCGCGAACGGATGGTCGGACGGAAGCCGGTCGTAGAGGTAGCCGAGCAGCTCCGTGAGCTGTTCGGGGAAGTCATCGGGCGCGGCTTGGCGGCGGTCACGCTGCAGCGCGTAGGTGGTCAGCGGGTCTGTGCCCGCGGCGCGTCCCAGCGCGAGATCGATGCGGCCTGGGAACAGCCCCGCGAGCAGGCTGAATGTCTCGGCCACCTTCAGCGGGCTGTAGTGGGGCAGCATCACGCCGCCGCTGCCCACGCGGATGCGGGTGGTGGCAGCGGCGATCGGTCCGATCAGCGCCTCGGGGCTCGGCCCGGCGAGCATCGGCCCGCCGTGGTGCTCGGCCACCCAGTAGCGGTGATAGCCGAGCCGGTCGGCGAGGCGCGCGAGGTCGATCGTGTTGGCGAGCGCCTGCACGCCGGAGGAGCCCTGGGAGATCGGCGACTGGTCCAGGACGGACAGGCGGAAGGGTGCAGTTGTGCTGGCCACGTGCAACGCAGGTTAGGACGAAGCGCTAGGGTTTGGCTGCAACTTCGGGGAGGAGACGCATGTATCAACCAACGCTGTTCCGTGATCGCGAGCGACCTGCGCAGGTGGTGCTGGGCGGCATCATCCCGGCGATCGCGGGCGCGGTCGCGGGCGCGCTGGTCGGCGTCTCCAGCGGCGCCTACTGGGGCTATGCGGTGTTCGTCGCGCTGGCGACGGTGCTCGGCGGCTTCGAGCACCAGGATGGCTGGGGCGGGGCCGATCGCGGCGTCGTCGCGGGCTTCATCTACGGCATCGCCCTGCTGCTCGCGCACCTGGTCGCGGGCACCCACGCGAAGGTCTCGCTCGGCAGTTTCCCGCCGCTGCTGGCCGTCGTGACCGCGATCGCGGGCATGCTGCTGAGCGCCCTCGGCGGCTGGATGGCGCGGCTGCTGCGCGAGCGCGCGCAGGCCCGCGCGACGATCCCTGTCGAGTAGCGCCGGTAGGCTGACGGCCATGAGCGACATCGCGAAGGACTCCGAGCCCCCCTACCGCCTGTTCCTCGACCCGAACGAGGTGCCGGTGGCAGCCAGCGCGCTGCGACTGCTGATCTCAGACGAGGCGCACGAGCCTGAGATCCGCACGCTGGCGCGCGAGGTGATCGTGGGCCTCGAGCAGCCGCCCGGCGAGCGTGGCCTGCTGACCGTCTCGCTGTCCCCTCAGGAGATGAAGATCACCTTCAGCGCTGTACGGCTGCTGCTCAACGACCTCCAGCGCGAGCAGGCGGACGAGCGCGAGATCCTGCATGCGATCCTCGCGAAGTTGCCCGACGAACATACGATGCGCGCGATCGCGCTGGAGTAGCCTCAACGTGTCTTGATTGATCGAACGACCCAGGGGATCCTCGAGATCGCTCGCAGCGTCCTGGCTGAGCTCGATCTCGAGGAGGTGCTCGACCGTGTGCTCGAGTCAGCGCGGGATCTCACCGAAGCGCGCTACGCGGCGCTGGGGGTGCTGAACGAGTCGCGCACCGAGCTGTCGCGCTTTCTCACGCGGGGCATCGACGAGACCGCACACGCGGCGATCGGCGCGCTGCCGCGCGGGCGCGGTGTGCTCGGCGCGCTGATCAGCGACCCGGCGCCGCTGCGACTCCAGGACGTCGGTCGCCATCCGCGCTCCTATGGCTTTCCGGCGGGGCACCCGCCGATGCATACGTTCTTGGGGGTGCCGATCCTCGTCGGGGGAATGCCGTTCGGCAACCTCTACCTCACAGAGAAGGCCGGCGGCGCGCAGTTCTCTGACGTGGACGAGGAGGCGGTGGCGGTGCTGGCGGAGTTCGCCGGCGTCGCGATCGACCACGCGCGCCGCTATACGGGCGCGAGCGAACGCCGCGACGAGCTCGAGCGCACGGTCGCAGCGCTCGAGGCCACCACTCAGATCGCGCGCGCCGTCGGCGGCGAGACCGACCTCGAGGTGATCCTCGAGCTGGTGGCCAAGCGCGGGCGCGCGCTGGTGTCGGCGCGCGCGCTGCTGATCGAGCTGAAGCAACGTAGCGAGCTGGTGGTGGCCGCCGGCGCCGGCGAGCTGCCGGCGGGGCTCGTCGGCCAGTCGGTGGCGCTCGCGGACACGGTTGCCTCGCATGCGATGCGCACCGGACGCACCCAGCGCCTCGAGGATGAGCTCAACCGCGCGCGCTTCGACGAGCATGGCCTTGGCCGCCTGGGGCTGCAGGCGGCCGGCGGGCTGGCGGTGCCGCTGGTGTTCCGTGGCAGCACCTACGGCGTGCTGCTGGCGCTCGACCGCTTGCACGACGGGCCGGCGTTCTCGAGCGAGGACCAGCGGCTGCTGGAGGCGTTCGCGGCGAGCGCGGCGAGCGCTGTGGCGACGGCCCAGTCGATCGCCTCCGAGCACAGCCGCCAGCGCCTGGCGGCTGCTGAGAGCGAGCGCAAGCGCTGGGCGCGCGAGCTGCACGACGAGACCCTGCAGAGCCTCAGCGCGTTGCGCATCGGGCTCTCGAGCGCCGGACGCTCGGAGCGCCCGGACGCACTCCCGCAGGCGGTCGTCCAGGCGGTCGGCCAGTTGGAGGAGGCGATCGCGAACCTGCGCGCGCTGATCACCGACCTGCGCCCTGCCGCGCTGGACGAGCTCGGGGTTCAGGCCGCGCTCGAGGGCCTGGCCGAGCGCAGCCTGCGCCATGGCCTGGACGTCGACATGAGCATCGAGCTCGCCGACGAACGCGACATTCAGGCCAGCCGCCACCCGCCGGAGGTGGAGACCGCGATCTACCGGATCGTGCAGGAGGCTTTGACCAACGCCTCCAAGCACGGCGCCGCCAAGCGCGCGGTCGTGGAGATCAGCGAGCAGGACGCCACGGTGCACCTGAGCGTGCGCGACGACGGCGCCGGCTTTGACCCTGACGCGGAGACCGACGGCTTCGGGCTGCTCGGCATGCGCGAGCGCGTCGAGCTGCTCGGCGGCAGGCTGCTGCTCGACTCGACTCCCGGGAACGGCACGACCATCACCGCGAGCATCCCCGTGCAGCAGCGCGCTGAGCAGCTCACCGGCTAGCGCCGGCGCGGCCGCGCACAGAGCCTGCGCGGGGTCTGCTGACTGAGCGCTCTGCGACAATCGCGACGCGCATGCGCCTGCTGGCCGCCATCTCTGTGCTCCTTGCGAGCGGCGGCCTACTGGTTGCCTGCGGTGGCAGCGGTAACACGGCGAGCACGCCTGCGAGGACGAGCTCATCCGCCACGAAGACCGCGCCACCGCGTGCGAGAACACCACCGCGATCGAGCGCCGCCTCAGCGCACGCGCGGGCGCAGGCGCTGGCGTTCGCGCGCGCGGTCAACCTGCGCGCGGGCGACCTGCCGGGCTTCCACGCGTCATCAGAACACGAACACCACGGCGCGGGCGAAAAGCGCCTGGAAGCAGAACTGCTCCGCTGCGCCGACAGCGCCGGCGCGAGCCGCGGCATCGCTGAAAGCGGCTCAGGGGACTTCCAGCGGCGAGCCTCGATCATCAGCTTGAGCGTGAGCTCGGAAGTGAGCGTCTGGCAGACCCCGGCGCTGGCCGCCAAAGAGCTCGCCGCGTTTCACAGCGGCCGCCTGCCGAAATGCCTGTCGCACTACTTCAGCGGCCTGCTCAGCAACCAGCAGTTCCGCGGAGCGACCGTCAGCCCGATCTCCACCAAGCAGGGATCGCCGCCTGCTCCGGGCACCAGCGGGAGCTTCGGGTTGCGCTTCAAAGCCACGGTCACATTGCGCCACTCGATCCCGATTCCGCTGTACATCGACGTCCTGGGCTTCGTCAAAGGCTCAGCCGAGGTGTCACTTCTCGCCACCGGCCTTCCCGAGCCGGTCCCGGCCGAGGCCGAGGAACATCTGTTCAGGCTTCTGCTGGCTCGCGCGACGGCGCATAAGCCCTGAGGCGCCTCGTCGCAGTGATCCGTTTGCCTCGCTCGTGCGCAACGACACCGAGTGCACACACACGACAAGGGAGACAGACGATGGATGACAAGCACAGCGGGTCCGATCTGCTTGACGGCGGGCAAGCGCCGCGGGATCAGTGGACGGCGCCGACTACACGCAAGGGCTTTCTGAAGAGCGCCGCTGTTGCGGGCGCCGGCGCCGCCGGCGTGGGAGCGCTTGCTCCGGCGTCGGCGTTCGCCAAGCGTAAGAAGGGCGGCGTCACTCACGGCGACCTGGAAATACTGAAAGCCGCCCAGATCGCGGAGGCGCTTGCGGTCACCACCTACACGAACATCATCAGCACGGCGCCGTTCTTCAAGAACATCCCGGCGGACGACCAGGGCTATCTGAAGGGCGCGCTGCAGGAGGAGATGTCGCACTACCTGTTGGAGGAAAGCGTGACCAAGAAGCCCACGCCTTTCACTGCGTTCTACTACCCGCCCAACATATTCACCGACACACAGACGACGCTCAACATCCTGGTGACGCTCGAGGACGCGTTCATCGCCGCATATCTCGTCGGCGTGCGCCACTTCAGCACGGCGGACCTGAGGGTCACAGCGGCGAGGATCATGGGCATCGAGTCCGACCATCGCACGCTCGCGCGTGTGATCGGAGGCGATGTGACGCCCGAAAACGGCGGGCCGATCAAGCAGATCACCGGCATCCAGAAGGTCGCGGAGTCGACGGAACCGCCCAACAACAACGGCTACGAGCGCACGCTTTCGCTCACCAGCATCGGCCAGGCGGTGGAAGCGCTGCTGCCGTTTGCGGAAAAGTCAGCAGCCGAAAAGGCCGGCTTCGACACGACCAAGCCATACACGTTCACACCGTTCACGCCCACGCTGCCGAGCGCGCTCGGCGAATTCCACTCGTTCAAGGGCTGATCGACTCGGCCCGCTCGCGCTCACGCCCCGCCGCT
>Ga0182024_10002521_pt1 | contig 45257 bp, 41 predicted proteins | sample P32metaG_FD_120480 | JGI IMG/M metagenome (GOLD analysis project Ga0182024, IMG submission 120480) | Permafrost microbial communities from Stordalen Mire, Sweden - P3-2 metaG (Illumina Assembly) | ecosystem: Environmental > Terrestrial > Soil > Wetlands > Permafrost | place: Sweden: Stordalen... | reverse complement strand
TTCAATCTAAGAATCATCACCGAACCGGAGTTAAACGAACTAAAAACACAAGAGAAGAATGATGGTGCAGCATTAACGAGGTTCTTTCGCCGAGATATTCAGGAGCCTCAAAAGCCGCAGTCTGATTCCAACAATCGCTTTATTGCGCTCGCTCTTGAGGCTTACAGTCGTGACGAAATCAGCACCGGAAAGTTTCGAGAGCTGATGGTTATGGCAGGTTTGTCCGATGACAATATCGACGAATTGATTAAGCACATACAAGTGGATTGTTAGGAGCAGGTGCGCAATTGAACGGCATTGGTGACCCAATCTCGGTAGCTGTGGATGCAACGGTTTGCATATCTCTCATTCAAAATGAAGAGCTGCATATCTTCGGTGAACTGCCCGGCTATTCATTTTACGTTCCAGAGGAAGTGTTACGGGAAGTCCGCAGACCGGCTCAGGCTGCGGAGTTAGAAAACGCTATCGAAAGTGGTGGCATCGAGCGTATAGCAATAACCGATCTGGACGAACTTCTAATTTTCGCAGAATTGCGAGACGGTAGGCGCCTGGGTGCTGGTGAAAGTGCCTGCATAGCGCTTGCCCAATCACGGAATTTGCATATTGCCACGGATGAATTGCGGCGCTGCAGGCGCGAAATCTTGCAGCGATTGGGAGAACACCGGCTACTCACAACTGCTGCATTACGCCAATTGGCGCGGGATCATAACATTTTGGGACAGTCATAACGCCGATTGGAAGTGCAATACTGGAATTTCAATTTTAGGCAACCTGCCGATGGGATGAGTGAGGTAGATGGTGCCGGAGTATTGAAGGATTGCTCAATGGCAAATGTCGGGCCGAACTCATCGCTGTGCGCTTTAAGCAGATAAGCGCAGTCCTTAAAACGCTCTTGCTCTGCAAAGCAACGATGCCACCAGGCGCTGGGCAAGTGGCAACCCATCATTCTTTTTCAATTTGAAAAGTCGTGCGGAGGCGCCGCCACTTCTCATCCAGTAATCGGATATAAAGGGACCATTTAAAGCTGTTTACCTAATTCTTAACTAACAGCGTATATAGATCGAGATCCGGGAAGTCAAGTTGATGAGTATAGCGTGCGTGAGTCATTCGAGCAAATCGGTAGCACATGACTACCCTCTCAAAGCCGTGACTGCTTGTGTATAAGGATTGTTGACCATCGAGATGCCAGGAAATTGACTACGGCTTGGACCTGTATAATCTACGGAACAAAGATCAATTGACGCCCTTACTACACTGTCCGCAAGAATCAACCGGATGACATTTTCCAAGGCAACCGCCCAAATTGATGGCGTGCGCTCCGTGCACAAGACAGGAACGATTGTTCCTTTCCCACGAGCTTACGCTGGCAATTGGTCTAATGCATATGGTCTGGCGCTCAAAAGATGCTTTGACCTTTTATTTGCTTGCGTCGCACTTGTAATCACGGCACCGGCATTGCTGGTGGCACTAATTGCCATACCAATACAGAGTCGTGGTTGGCCATTATTTGTGCAAAGGCGCGTCGGCAAGAACGGCAGATTCTTCAATATTCTGAAACTGCGCACGATGTATGTCGGTTCCGACTCTTATGACTTTAAAACCGCTTCTGGCGACTCCAGGCTGACTGCTGTCGGCAAAATCTTGAGAAAGACCAATATTGATGAATTGCCGCAGTTGATTAACGTGCTCATTGGCGATATGAGCTTGATTGGACCGAGACCACTGTCAGCTGACGAAACCAACTACATTGCCGATGCGTTGAATCTGGATTCCGACCACCCCGGCTTTATTCCCAAAATGAGACCTGGTCTTGTGGGGCTCGAGCAAGTGAACCGAGTCAGAGATCTCACTTATCGAGACCGGTTTGCGTACAACGAGGAGTACGAAAGCTGCTGGACCTTAAGTAACGACGCTCGAATTTTCTTGCGCGGGTTGCTGGTATGCAAAGATGTTTGCATGATCAGTCTTTTGGGGGCCTTGCTTGTCGGCATCCTGTTTTTGATTTCATTTGCGTAACCTGAACTCTCACTTTCGAGCCTCCAGATTGCCGTTTACGATGAGAAATTTCGACGACCGCAGCATATTGATGTAACCAACTTCATCGCTCCACGGTTAGGGTGTGGTTGCAAAGACGTGTAGACTAAACAATTTGTGGTCTCAGATTGTCGTCGGAATCAACAAGTGCATGCTAAACCGGATACGAGTACGAGGGTTCAAATCTCTTAAGGACATTGAGGTCAGGGTTCCTCGTTTGTGTGTACTATTCGGACCAAATGCAGCCGGGAAGAGTAACCTGCTCGATGCGCTTCAATCCTTATCCAGAATTGGAACCAGTAAGACATTATCAGATGCCCTAGCAGAGCCAATTCGCGGCTATCCCATAGAATCGTTTTCATTCCCGCGAGGTGGGCTCGCTGAACTTCTAAGCAGAGAAGAAATCCTGAAATTTCAGATAGAAGCTGAGCTTTCGGAGAATGGTGCCAAAGCTCTGTATCTCTATCGAGTCGAACTGGGTATACAGCCCACTTCAGGAAGCTTGCTAATCACGGACGAATACTTGAGCACTTTGAACAAGACTGGGGCGCCGAAAGGCAATCCTTCTATCGAACTCGTAAATAATCAGATTCACATTAGAAGAAAAAGCAAACCAGCGCATCCTCGCCAAGAACCAATTCAGAGCAATCACTCGATGTTGTCGGATCTAAGATTCAGCGGAGTGGAATACCAGGTTATAGAGGCATGCAGAACGGAGCTAGCTGGTTGGCGGACGTACTACCTTGATCCAAGAATAGCGATGAGAGAGGCACACACTCCTGCAGACGTAACTGATATTGGCGTGGTTGGCGAGAATATCGCACCTTTTCTGTATCGACTACGAGCAGAAAAACCCAAGCATTTCGATGCCGTTCGAAGAACTCTTTCTTCATTTATACCGAGCGTCGAAGACTTAAGTGTCGACCTCGACAAAAGGCGCGGCACTCTGGATATTCAAATTCGGCAGGACGGCATAGAGTTCTCTTCGCGTATCGTTTCCGAGGGCACTCTCAGAGTGTTAGCACTTTGCTGTATAGCCGTGAATCCGTGGACGGGACAATTAATAGCTTTTGAAGAACCAGAGAACGGAGTACATCCGCGACGTATTGAACTAATGGCCAAGCTTCTTTCATCGCTGGCCTTGGATCAACAGCGCCAAGTGATCGTCACTACACACTCTCCAATCTTCTGCGATGCGATCCTGCGATTAGCCCAAAAGGACGGCGAATCGATCGGGCTGTTCAACGTGAAACGAGGCCCTGAAGGAACTAGAATCTCAGAGTTTCGTTGGAAGGGCGCATTGTTTAATGATTCGGAGCTTGCTGAAGCGTTCCAAAGTGAGTCTGAGGACGGGTTGTTCGAAAAACTTATTCTCAGAGGGTTGTTGGATGAGTAAGGCGCCGCTCAGTGTCGATCTGTTCGTTGAAGACAAAGGGCACGAAGACTTTTTGAGACCACTGGTTGAAAGGGTTGCCGATGAAGAGAAACGAACCATCCTTCTGAAGATTAGATCCGCCCGTGGCGGGCATCCCAGAGTAATTAGCGAACTGAGGATTTACCAAGAAAGCGTGGAAAAGGGAGTAGCTGATCTGCGCATGCCAGATTTGTTAGTGGTTGCAATTGACACAAATTGCAAAGGCTATGGTGAAGCGACGAAAGAGATTATGAATGAGCTGCACGCGCCTTTCCAAGATCGATCTATATTAGCGTGTCCTGACCCCCATGTTGAGTTATGGTATATGGCTGATCCCCAGTCTTTCCACCAAGTCGTTGGTGTAACCCCAACCATTTCGCCCAACAAATGCGAAAGTGGTTACTACAAGAATATTCTTGCGTCGGCAGTAATTAAGGCCGGTCATCCACCGACACTTGGTGGAATTGAATTTGCCCGTGATCTTGTGACGAGCATGGATCTATTTAGAGCCGGAAAAATTGATAACTCGCTTAAGCATTTTGTAGCTGACCTCAGAAGCGCTATACGTCAGGCGCCTTGAGGATGATGTTTGCAGCACGACCAAACTGATGTCAAATTATATCAACCGAACAAATTTGCTATGTACCAACCGTTAGCAGTTTGATTTTCTGCTACGAAGGAAGTCAATCTTTTGCTCACGAGGTCGTCATAATCAACCACCATCGCGTGCCCCATGTTCCCCGCATGCAACATACCAGCGAGGACTCTGCGTCCTTTATCGAGCCGTAGTGCATCCCAAAATCTGTCGTGATCGACGATGTCGGGCAAGAAAGTTGGCGGAAAATCCACCCACTTCACTTCAAAGCATTCCGGCAGTGTCGGCAGATCAGCTCCGTGATTGGCTACAATCACAACCTTCCAGCCAGCGTGATCCTGTGCAGCAATAGACCGTACGGTCTCACTAAAGATTCTTTTGGCGGTAGCCCAGTCTTTAACAGCATCTTGATGAGGGACGGGAACCACGAACGTCAATATGTTTGGCACATCGTAGCCTTTAATGATCTCGGGCACCGGACCTCGTTATATCGCTGTTGTATGTTCGGTCACTGCACACCATATGTCGAATTGACAGGGCGCGAAAATGCTCGTGTCGCAAAGCATGTTCGATCAAGATGTCAGCGTGTTCCTGCACAATCAGGTTATCAAGCGTGGCTGCATCGCAGCAGCCATCAGATAAAGGGACTGTGACGTAACCGATGGGAACGCCATGCAGTCTTACTAGACCTCGCACGAGCAGATAACGATCAAGACCGTTGACATCTTGGCGATTGCTGAGTTCGATATCTTCCAGCTTGATCGGACCCAATTTCATTGGGACGAGAGCTGCGGCGTCATGCCAAACCATTTGTTTCTCTGCCAGTCGGTTTCCTTAAACAATCCCCAGTCGCCGAGCCTAAGAGTGGAGTCGGCGAGAGCTTCTATATCATGACGACCGACTGTAGCATCTACCTTAAAAGCGTCTCAAGAGTCTTGCCGCCTGGCTCGGTTGCATGTTTTCCTTATTCGCGGTAGTGCATCGCTTTAAAAACCATTCTTTCGAATTGCGGAGCCAGCGGCTGGGCTGCACGAAGAATCATATGACGTCATCGGGCTTGGCGTGCTTCTGACGAAGCTATCGTGCTTTGATACAAAAGAACAATTGACTGGATATGCCACTATATGCGGTGCAGGATTTGCTGCACTCGGTTTTGAGTGGCCAGACTGCTTGGCACCGCCGTGCTGCCTGTGATCGTCGCGGTTCTTGCCTGCCCCTGTGATGAGCGCTGTAGTTATTTCTTGCTCCACTCCAGCTTACATGGCTAAGGTATTAGGCGCTGCATCACACTCAGACTCCCGGGCGCATGATTCGCATCCTGGTCAAGCGGAAGCAAGCCATGTCCAACATTATCGATTCCCAGTGGATTGACCTTTTGCTATACTGAGGTTTTGGGGCGCTTGAGTATAGGCTGTGAGCAGAGCTGGGGATATTTTGGGGCAAGTTAATGAGAGCGTTCCAGGCGTTCTTGCTCCGACTTTGAAGGTGATCAATCAGCTTTTGGAAGAAGGTGTGGTTGACAGTTATGCGATAGGCGGATCAATTGCCTTGATGTATTACTGTGAGGCTTGGAAAACTGATGATTTAGACATTTATTGTCATATTCCGCAGCAGACTTTGTTGATTGATCTGGGTCCGATTTATAAAGCGCTCCAAGACAAGGGCTATGGTCCAGAAGGGCAGGGTGTTGGAATTGAGGGTGTAGAGGTGCAGTTCCTTCCTCCACACGGTGAACTTTCGGTTGAGGCATTGGAGACAGCTGTATCAGTGGTGGTGGAGGGCATTCCTACTCGTGTTTTTCAATATGAGTATGCGCTTGCCATGAAAGCTAATGCAGGACGTCCTAAAGACTGGGGGCATCTTGGTACGGCCGTAGAGTCCGCAGAGCCTGATATGGTCAAGTTGCAAGCTATTTTGGAGCGGTTTGGTTTGTGGAGAAGATGGCAACGAAGGATGGGGTCAGAAAGTGACGACTTATAATAATGCCGATGAACTTTTTAAAGCTCGTGCTCAAGCCAGAAAACAGAAAGCACAGCTGCCATTTGAAGAGAAGCTGAAAGTGGTGGAGAGATTACAAAGAGAGTCTTGCGTTGTTGCTAAAGCATCGGGACGCATGTCTCGCAAGCCTTGGCATTGTTCCGATGAGGAGTGGCGGGCCATTGGATCAACGATATAGAATGTCCAGATTAGCGGGCGGCGTATCTTGATCGATGCACACCCTGCTTGTGGGCGTACTCCATAATCTTGAGCAGATCGGAATTCAGAAATATCTCACCCCAGTTGGAGAGCTCGATGTCGCACACGAAAGGATTCTCATCTACAAACTTTTTGGCGAAGCTGACATGAGCTGGTAGCTTCTAGCACTCGTCTGTGCCGCGATTTTGCTGCCTCAATGGTTGTATACATTCGCGGCAATGTTCGGCAATCATATTGCTGGCCACTGGACAGCTACAGCACTGTGGCTCACGCTCATCCTCTCTTGCTGCTCACTGGCCAGAATGCTTGGCGCCGCGGTGCTGCCTGTGATCGTCGCGGTTCTTGCCTGCCCCTGTTTGACCACTTCTGCATCAACGATGTTGAATGACTCAGGAACTGCCGCTTTCCTGGTTTGTTCGTTAGTTCCTCTCTTGACGGCAAGAAATACAAAGACACCAGGACGAACGATTCTGCTCAGCGGCATTATATTCAGCGCCGCACTATCGTCCAAACCTCCATTTGCAATGATCACGCTGCCTTTCATTCTCGGTTATTTGGTGTTCGGAAAGATCGCAACAAACATTCGCGATCGCATTAAACTTCTAATCATGTTCTTGCTACCGTGTGCAGCAATCGCGCTGATTTGGGTTTTACACACCCATGCTTTGATTGGCCAATTTATAGATTTGCCTTTGAACGCGGTATACACAAAGACGTCGGGAAGCAATTTAAGTTCACTGCACAATCCAACGGGGCTGGCAAGCCTGCCGCATATTTCCACGATAATTATGCTCCCTGTTTTGCCGATCCTGACTGCTATATTTGGCAATCAGGAGCCTTTCGGCAACAGAACGGGTTAATAATGTGCACGTGGCTGCCTGTTTTTTTCTTTCGCATCAAGAATTTGGAGCAAATACAGAAGCACTACGCGCGGTGGCTTCTCGCTGGTTCGACATTCTACTTCTTGGCCATGGGGTTTGCTCACAGCGCGCACAAGATATCATGACTTCGTTTGGGCAATTTGGTCCACCCTTGCCGCTACCGGCTTTTGGCTGACTTATAAGCAGAACGAAGGCAGGAGGCGCAAGCTCTCAGCGATCATTTTCTGTTCGTTGGCAACTCTCAGCTTGGCGGTAACAGGATCGTGGAGGGGTCTAAGATCTGGTTGAATTCCCCCAATTCTGAATTTGAGGATCACACTCCCTTAGACGTTATCAAACTTGGGCAAGTCGAGATGCTAGCCGATTGGGTCGATGACCGCTCGGTTGGGGAATCCTGATATACTAGAAATCTAACGGGGTGCAGGATCATGGCTCAACGAGAACCAGAAGAACAGGTGACTCTTGAACAAGTGCTAACACTGGTCGACAAGTTGCCAATCACTGAGCAAGAACAGCTACGCAAGAACTTGAGCAATCGCACGTGGGGACAACGCTGGCGACAGTTGGTCAAGGACGTTGAAGAAGACAACAAAGGCTTACCAGCACTATCAGAAGAAGAAATAATCGCTGAGATGAAGGCGATCAAGGAAGAAATCAGAGCTGAGCGTGCTAAAGGTAGTAATTGACGCTAACGTTTTCATTAGCGCGTTGCTAACTGCTAGTGGCATTCCGGCACAGCTCATAGAGCACTTAGAACACGATGCTTATCAGTTGTTCTATCCCGCACGTCTTATCTCTGAATTGCAAAAGACACAGTCCCATTCAAAACTTGCCGTGAGAATCAAGCCAAACCAGTTATCTGAATTGCTTGATTTAATTGACATCAAAGGAATTTTTGTTGAAGTCCAGAATTCCCCGGCGATCAGTCGTGATCCAAAAGACGACGATTATCTTGAATGTGCACTAGTCGGGCCAACCGAGTTCATAATCACCGGCGACCGGGACTTGCTTTGTTTGTCCACCTATAAGGGCATTCAGATCGTGCCCCCAGCTGAATTTTTAAAAGTACTAGAAGGTCCGCAGTAAAAAACGCTCCCAGAATCGTCATCTTCAAACTTTTCTCGTTGTCCGGTTTGATTACTGTGCCGAGCCGACAAGGGCGGAAGAAGAATGGCGCAGCGAAATTCTCGATCAGACCGGCAATTCAAATAATAATGTGACGTTTTCAGGGACAAGCATTTTAACTTTGAGCCTTAGCGCCTTGACCGGAAATTCCAAAACATTCTAAACCAGTCACTTTTGCATTCTTTGCACTTGCAGCAAAAGCTTTCTGAAGTTGTCCACTTTTCTTCATTGACGTTAGCTACCTGCGTATAAGTTCGAGAAGCTCATCCCGGCCGCTCTTCATCAAATCATCGGTGTCACCTTCCACATTTAGACGGAGCAAGGGCTCTGTGTTTGATAGACGAATGTTCGCCCACCAATGCTCGTAGCTGATCGTCAGTCCATCTAAGTGGTCTATTTCAGCGTCGCGAAAGCTGGCTTCAATCTCTTCCAACTTCGCCAACGCATCATCTACTGTGCTATTTATTTCGCCCGAGCGAAATCGTCGATTCAACGGTGCGAGAACTTGACTGACTGGTTTATCGGCCTGACTAAATACTTCAAGGCACTGCAATAGAGCGATGATGCCGGAGTCAGCGTACCAATTGTCCTTGAAATAGAAGTGTCCGCTATGCTCGCCGCCGAAACAAATATCTTCCTCTCGCATAATTTTCTTGATCAAAGAGTGACCGACTGGTGCGCGCCGCGCGATGCCACCATGTTTTTCGATCGCTTCAGGCACGCTTCGGCTACAAATGAGGTTATAGAGAATTTTCGCGGACGGATTACGACTAAGGGTGTTGATAGAAACAAGTGCAGTGACAATATCGCCGCCGACTAAATTCGCCTGTTCGTCAACGAGAAACATTCGATCGGCGTCACCATCAAACGCCACACCAAAATCGCACCCGTGCTTGGTTACGGCAGCTTGTAAATCGATCATGTTATAAGGCTCGATGGGATTGGCCGGATGATTAGGAAAGTTTCCATTGGGTTCGAAATACAGAGGAATTATTTGACATGGAAGGTCCTGAAAAACCTGAGGCACCACAACGCCAGCCATTCCGTTGCCTGCGTCAATGGCAATCTTGAACGGTTTTATTGGTTTTGGATTGATAAACTTCAGGCAGTGAACTGCAAAATCATTGAGAACAAATTTCTCCACCACATTGCCCTTGACGGCCGACTTTGGAGGCAGCGTGCCGGTTTTGATTCGATCGCGAATAGTGGCAAGACCGGTCTCCAGGGATATCGCCATCGCTTCAGCACCAGTGAATTTCATGCCGTTATATGGCCCAGAATTGTGCGAGGCAGTGATCATCACGCCACCATCATAGCCATAATGACCGACGCTAAAGTAGAGCGCATCGGTTGACACCATGCCGATGTCCACCACGTCTGCTCCGCTATCAGTGGCACCGGAAACGAAGGCAGCAGATAGCTGAGCACCACTCATGCGCATGTCTCGACCGACTGCAATGGTTCCGGCATTTAGATGCGCGACGAAACAGCAACCAATTTTGTATGCAATTTCCTCATTGATCTCTGACGGAAATAGCCCGCGCACATCGTAGCTTTTAAAAATATCTTTCACTGTCTCCTATGCATCCGGCCGCTGTCGTGTGCGGCAACAGCCAAAACATGCGTAGGAACAAATTTACCGTTCTTCATTTGCTCTTCCCAGGGAGTGTCTAGTTCTGCAAAGGTTGTGCCCAGTGCACCAACAGCTTTATCGGTCAAATCAAGCACATGCTTCAATTGCACTTTTATTGCATAAAGCCCTCTGTGTCAATGCTGTTGGATGATGGCGCCAGCATCTAACAAGATAGAAGCTATCCCACCAGCTTCGCATAAAGTCTCGCTACCGCGTGTTCCGCGCCCGCCACAAGTAAGCACGCGAACACGTTCAGCAAAGCAGGGCCTCTAATGTTGCTGGGTCAATCTCCGCCGGGTTGATAAAGCTCGAACACTTGGGGAGATGGGCCCTGGGCTATGACCTTGCCACCGTCCAAATAAAGTGCGCGTTCGCAAAATGGTGCCAGCATTTCAAGATAATGGGAAGCGATGATAAACGATGTGCCGCGTTCTTTCATCTGTGCCAGTTTCCTCAGGCACTTTCCCTGAAATTGATAATCACCAACAGCAAGCAATTCATCGATGAGGAATATATCTGGATTTGTATGGGTGGCGCAGGCGAATGCAAGGCGTAAAAACATGCCTGAGCTGTACGTCTGAACAGGGGCGTCAATTGCATCGCCCAGATCGGCAAACTCCACGATTTCATCAAAGCAGCCGGCAATTGCTTTAACCGTCGCACCTTGCAATGCCATGTTCGAATAAATGTTTTCTCTGCCACTCAGCACCTGGCGAAACCCGGCACCGAGCGCCATTAAAGAGACAACTTTTCCTCTAACTTCAATGCGACCCAGATCTGGTCTGATCAACCCGCTGATCAATTTAAGCAAGGTGGTCTTGCCGGCACCGTTGGGGCCAATCAGGGCAAGCGATTCACCATGGGCAAGCTCAAATGAAACTTCATCAAGGGCCCAGAACTCAAATTCGCGAAGCACTACATTTGCTCGTCGACTCAAGGTCAGTTCGGCGAATATTTCCCTCACACCATAGCTCCAAGATTTCTTGAGGTTGCGGCACCGGCGCTTAGATACATTGGCAGCGCGTACAGCCCGTACAGCTGTTGTGAGCACTGGTCTTTGGCTTAATATGGAATTGGCTAACGCGGAGGTCATGGTTTACGCTCGATTACATATGGCATCGACAATTTGAAAAGAATCCAGGCACCGATAATTCCGATTAAAGAAAAAATGCTGACGAGAAAAAAATCATGGACGTGCGAAACCTTGACACCAAGAAACATTTCTCTTGCGCTCACCAAAAGCGGTGTCACCGGGTTTAAGTTCAAAATTGCCGCGAATTCTCCCTTATTTGGCGCCGAGTATATTATCGGTGTGCAGAAAAACCAGTATCCATAACTGACGTTGAGTAATCTGGAGAAATCGTCATAAAGCAGGCTGATCGGCGCAAGCAGTACACCGATGAAGGTTCCTAACGCGATCAAGCTGCAGGCTGCAATTGGCGCCAAATATAGTGCTTGGGAAACGTGAACCTTAAAAAAACACAAGATTCCGAGGATGAGCAGCAGCTTAATGCTGCAGTTGAAGATTACTTCGCCGAGTTTGGCGAGGATGACTGCTTCGGGTGGAAAAGACACTTTGGCAAAGGTGCTGCGCTCGACTTGGATCGCTTGAATCGGGCCGTTGATCGAATCCATGAAGGATTGCCAGAGCAAATACCCGATCACGACGAAAACCGGATAAGAAACACTGAGCTCAGGCGCGGCAATGACCTTGGATTGAAAGGCAAGCGTGCACATTAGGGTGACACTCAGAACTGGGATAAACGCCCAGAGTCCACCCAAGTAAGAGTCTCTATAATAGGCCTTCAAATCTCGAACGAATAAACACCAGGCAATATCTTTTGACTGGGCAAGGTCGTTACCAATTGAACGGGCGAAAGAAAGAGGCGACCGAAGCCGGCTCTCTGGCGCGTAAACGGTTAATGTTTGCAGTTCGGGGTGCATTGAAATATTTGCGCCTTAGATCACTCCTAAGGGTACACGTTATCACCAATAGAGAATCGCACAATGAGCTTGAGTTTAGCCTCAAAATAGCTCGGGATACTTGTTCAGCACACGCGTTAAGGATTGGTGAGAATAATCGCGCAGCAAAAGTGCTTGCGCGGCCTTGACCCGCTGTGAGGCCACATCAGGCTGTGCCAGCACTGACCTGATCGCTCCTACGTACCCGCCCACATCGTCAAATCGATCGATTAACCAACCAGTATCATCGCACACGAATTCTGGTATGCCACCAACTCGCGGCGCGATGATCGGTAGCCCCAGTGCCGTAGCCTCTTCTAAGACGATTGGCATACCGTCACTTTCGGTGGTGTAGAGAAAGGCACTGGCATTTTCATAATCAAGCTCCCGGAAATCGCTATAGGCACCCATGTATTTGACATTGGGCAATTGGTTAAGGAGCTTGACATAATCATGCTTTCCAGTCGTATCGCTTTCGGTTGAACCGTAAACGAAAAATTGAAGTTCGGGCATTTCCTTGGCAATTTCGGCCAGTACTTCGGGGCGTTTTAGGTATACTAGGCGGCTCGCCCACAATATGTGTTTGTTTGAAATCTTCGGTGTTTGCGCGCCAATGTCGAACAGCTGCTTGAGTAATGCCGGTGCCGTGGCTCTTATCGTGATGCTCTTCTTCTTCTCGCTCACTCTTTCTGGGAACTGGATTTCAACAGCTTCTCGCAGCATATCAGTGTCTGTGACAATACAGTCTGCTTCTCTAATTGCCTCGCAAACGCTGGCACCGTTAATGCGGTGATACCAGTCGTCGAAGTAAATGTTGTAGCCATATAAGTAGATGATGTGCCGAAATTTTGATTTAAAGAGGGCAATATGATCTGTAAGAAGAGAAAGCAGATACCGGTCGAAAGACATGTGTACTGCCTTTGGTGGTCGTTGCAAAATCAGGGCACCGATGCAAAGGGCAGCCTCTTTCAGTAAGACGTGTCCCGTCAGACATTGCCCTCCAGCGGAAGCAACAGAAGAGACCAGCGACCTGACGTCAACATAGCGAGTGCCATGCGGCAGCCAGTGTAATGCGCTATGTTGTTCGGATTGCGTTAACAACACAAGCACGTTGTCGCATCCATAGCGCTCTTGAAGAGCATTGATCATCGTACAAGCGGCTCGTTCTGCGCCGCCCCGACACATGCCCGGAAGAATGACAAGATGAGAATACGGTTGCTTTGTTGCCTCGAGCAAAAGGTCGTAAGCTAAATCGAACTGCGAAACGGGCAAGTCTGCCCGTGCACAAGCCAGTGAGCCAAGCAATGGCTCCTCGCAAGAGGCTTCATCTAAGCGGTCATGTCTTAAACAATCAGTCAAGGCGTCAGTGTCGTCAGGCGGATTATGGACACGCTTATAAGAATTAGGGTGAAAAAATGGATGCGGTGGACTTGGTTGCAAGGCGTAGTGCAGTAGCGGGTTGAGACCACGTGCGGCAATCTGGGGATGTTTAGACATATACCAGAGACTATGGAAGAGCGGGTTGGGCTCACGCCCTTCCTGATAGCCGAACCGCACATAATGCATGAAGGCGTGCAATTTTGACTCTTCGATGTCTGGATACGCCGTCAAATAGCGAGCGATATCAAAGAGAGGGTGCGGGCTTCTCAGCTTGCCCTCTTCAGTTACCAAAAAGTGCAGCAGTGGATTTTGGCAATTACGCTCTTGCTCAGGAAGTTGATTTAAATAAAACGATGCATCGAATATTGGGTGAGGACTGACAAATTTCTGCGCTTTGAGAAAATGTAATAGCGGATGTTCGGCGCACTGTCCCACTTGCTGCCTGTAGTACTGCACGTCAAAAAGTTCGTGAGTTGAGATTGTGCTGCTGCCGAGTGTCTCAACGAAGTGGCTGAGGGGGTTCTTGCCCTGGGCTTTTAGCTCAAGGCATTGATTGAGGTAAAAGTTAGTGGAAAAAAGTGGGTGTGGATCTCTGCCTTCAGAGGATCCATACTGCAGATAGTGCACTAATGGCTGAATCTCGCCTGCACATGCTTTTAAATCAGCGTTGCTTTCAATATAAAAACGAGCATCAAACAATAGATGTGGCTGAAAGCACTGTTTGCCGCTGGTGCCGAGATAGTGAAGCAACGGCGGCGTCTTTTTTTCATAGGAGCTGCCCGCCGATTTTACGTAATGTGCCGGATCAAACAATGGGTGGGGAGTCAAATTTTGATTGTTGCCCTCGATAAGATAGTGCGCAACCGGCCCCCAGGCATATTTCGCTGCTTTAGGGGCTTGCGCCAAATAGTGGCGCTCATCGAACAAGCCACTGCTCTTCACTAGCTTGACCTGATCTGTTATGGTCAGGCTCATTTATCGGCGCTCGGCATTGGTCACTGCCTGTAGTGGCATCACGTTATGTAAGTGTGAAGGCAGCTTGAATAAGAGGCGATGGTTGCCCCAGTCGCAGGGCCCGCCTTCTATGAGCAGCGTCTGTTTTGGGTCGTCATAGAGGACGATGCCTACTTCCTCGGCCTTTGCCAGATAGGACGAAGGAATTGTGAAGTAATCGCGCCATGGCAGTTGCATAATACCAGCAGGAGGAAAAAAACGGTGATCGAGTTGACCGATGATTTTGCCCTGTTTATCGAGTATGTGAATGCCGATGTTTGGTGCGTGTTCAGGGTGTTTGTCAGGCCGCCAACATGTGAAGATCTCCAGGTCTTTCCCGCATCTCCAGGCATACAACTTTGTCAGTTTGGCAGAACCGTCATACAGTATATTTTGGGGGCTCGCAACCGGGCTCCTAGACCAGGCAATCGCTTGATCTAACACTAACCTGGCGAATCCGTTGAAGCAACACGAAAGAACAACCAATAAGCTCAAGGAAATGCACATGGTGTTGCGCACACTTCCCGGCGGCGCTGTTCTAGAGGGCTGCTTACCATAGAATCTATCCACCAGGCGGTTTCCCCAGTCTTTGATTCGCGCACGCAGGGGGTATTCAATCCATAAACAAACCAGAAAGGATGTGACGATGGCGAATAAGCTGAATCCTAAAAACGCTGGCACTTTCCCAAATTGAGCGATATCGATTCTGTTGAGCAGAATCGATTGGATGTAGACGCTGTGCAACAAATAAAGGGCGTAGCTACAGCCGCCCAAATAGACAAGCACGGGCAGCGAAAATGCTCTCGCCAGAAGTCCACCCTCAAAGGCCAGAACCGAGACAAAGGATGCAAACAAAATAATGCCAGCCGTTCTCTGAATCAGATCTGAACCTAACATTGACGAAATCATCACTGCCGCCAGAAGAGTGATTTCAATCGTTGAAACTTGTCCATAGCTCAGCTTGCGCAAGACGGCGCTTAAGCGGTCAAACAAAAGCGCCGCCGTCACTCCCATGAGGAATTCGAACATGTGGACGAAAGGAATTACCCATATGTAAAAACTGCTTTGATTCTGCGAGAGACAAAGAAACAATATCAAAATAGAAAAGAGAAGAGCGCATGTTAAACGGGTCTGCCGGTGCTTCGACAACCACACGATGGTGACTGGAAACAATGCATACATGAATATTTCGATTGAAAGCGTGTAGCCTGGCCCCACGAAACCATAATAGATCTGCGGATTTGGAAACCAAGCCTGTAACAGGAAGAGGTTGGGTAAAAGGATCTGAAGAAACTGCTTTCCGTCACGAGCGAACGTATTTAGCGGGATGATGGCCAGCGCTAGAGCAATGCAGAACCAATAGACGGGAAAAATTCTTGCTACTCTGGAAACCCAGAATCTTAATGCTTGCTCAGTGCTGGCGAATGACCGATATTGGTAGGTCAATATAAATCCGGAGAGGCAAAAAAATTCAAACACCACGCTGGGCGGAACCGATGATGCGATGCTTGAAACCTCAACAATCTCGTTGAAGTGCAGAATGACAACAAGATAAGCAAGAAAGAATCGAATCGAGGAGAGCGCCAAAATATTTGGGCTCCGAGTAGCGCCAGGAGCCAGTGGTTCTGCCTCTGCCACTGTGTTGGATGTGGCAGGCTCAACCCGACTTTCCAGTACCGCTGTCGTTCCTTGTAACACTTGCTAATATGCGCTAATACATGTCATTGGGAACCAAGAACAATAGCAGTCCGGCAAAGGGGGAATTCTCTTAGTAAGAAAGTTTTTACGGCACTCTCACTTTGCGCCAATAACATAAGGACCAAATGGCTGACTCTCTTAACGTTTTTGTCACTGGTGGAGCCGGTTTTATCGGTTCGCATCTTGTGCACAGATTGTCGACATTGGATTGTGTTCAAACTGTCAAAGTTCTTGATCATTTCTCGCATCGATCTGTTGTCGATTACACGGGTCTTCCTAAAGTTTCATTTATTAAGGGTGATGTGCAAGATGAAAGCATTCTGAGCGAGGCACTGCGAAATATTGATGTGATCTTTCATCTGGCAGATAAGACGTCCACAACTGGCGGCAGTATAACTTCGTTCACCGATTCGGCAACAGAGCTTGGCCTACTTCAGGCAGCCGTGCGCCAACGTGTGCGCCGCTTCATATTCGCGTCATCTTGTGCAGTTTACGGTGCCAGCAAAACCTTTCCCACTGCCGAAGATGCACCATTACTGCCTCTTTCGCCTTATGCACGCAAAAAAGTGGCCATTGAGGAACTGGTTGAATCTTTCGTTCACTTGCATGGCCTTGAATGCCTGACCCTGAGATTTTTCAACGTCTATGGGCAAAGGCAACGCCCCGGTCCTCACTATGCTGCAGTTGTGAGCCGTTTCATCGAGGCCGCTAAAGCAGGCTCGCCAGTCATAGTCACTGGATCAGGCAGGCAGACGAGAGACTTTGTTCACATAAGCGATGCAGTCGAGGCTCTGTGCCGGTCCGGATTGTTTTATGAGAATTGCACTGGCTCCCGTGTTTTCAATGTTGGCACCGGAATTGAGACCACCATCGGCGAGCTTGCCGTACTCGTGCAACGGATAACCGAGGTGCCCGTGTCAATTGTGATCACTGCAGCCAGCGCCGCTGAAGTCTACCGCTCTCAAGCAGATCCCTCACTCAGTGCGGACCTACTAGGATTCACGGCTGCCGTAACAATTACAGAAGGGATATCTGAGATGTGGCAAGCGATGCGGAAATGATAAGAGAGTTTGTCTTTTCGAAATAGTGCTCCAGTGATAGTGTCTGCGGTTATAGGCATCACAAGCGAGTCCTGATTTTGAAGAGAGCCAGCCAAGCGTCTGCATCTATCACTATCGAAAGAGCCCGGTCTTCGGTCGCTGTGCACCCAAGCCGCATCAATAAGCTGGTATTTCTCTCTTCTTGTCCAGAGCCATGGGGTGGCAGCGAAGAACTATGGTATGGAACCGCCCTGCAGTTCGCCAGCTCTGGGCACCAGATTTCAGTCGTCAAAACGTTGATCGACCCAAGCCACGCAAACATTCGTGTCTTGCAACAGGCTTGCCGGTCAGTAGATGACTATTACGATCAGTACCAGGTGCCCCGTTTGTTGCGTTTGGCCAGGCGTGTTTTACCGCATCGATGGCTGCCGCCTACGCCTGATTTTGGTTATGAATGGTTATGTAAATATCTGCACCGCTTAAAGCCCGATCTTGTCGTTGTTTCCCAGGGTGAAAACTTCGATGGCTTGCATTTTGTCAACGCGTGCCACCAGGGCAACGTCGCTTATGTTTTGATATCACAGAAAGCAACGGATTCGAAGTGGCCGTGCGCCGAAACCAGATCAGTCATGCGCCGGGCCTATGCAGGCGCCGAGCGTGCGTATTTTGTCTCCAATCATAACCTTGAACTAACGCAATGTCAGATGGGCCTTCGACTTAGCAACGCTGAGATCGTCAGAAATCCTTTCCTCACTCCAGTTAGCGAAGCCCTTCCCTGGCCCGATACCGCCGACGGTGTCTTTAAACTGGCGTGCGTGGCCAGGCTCTTTATTATGGAAAAGGGTCAGGATGTGCTTCTCAGGGTACTTGCTCAAGAGAAGTGGAAACAAAGACCGATAGAAGTTAATTTCTTTGGAGTTGGAATGCATTTGGAAGCACTGAAGGGAATGGCGTCATTCCTCGGTTTAGACAATGTACGTTTTGCTGGATTTACCTCAGAGATATCTGATGTTTGGAGAGAACATCATGCGCTGGTACTGCCGTCGCGTTGCGAGGGTCTGCCCTTGTCTCTGGTTGAAGCAATGCTCTGCGGGCGCTTCGGAATAGTTACCGATGTCGGTGGCACTGCCGAAATAGTAGATGACAATGAAAGTGGCTTTGTTGCGCAAGCAGCAACCGTGCAGTCGTTTGACGAAGCGATGGAGCGAGCCTGGCAGCAACGCCATCAATGGCAACATATCGGGCGGCAGGCTGCCGCAAGCGTGAGAACCTATGTGCCAGCAGATCCGTGCGCGACGTTTGCCGACAAGTTAAGGGAGCTCCTCAAGTGATCGTTTCGGACCAATCAGTACATGCCGGTCTTGTGTCAGTGATTATTCCGACATATAATCGCGCACATTTGGCTGTGCAAGCAATTCAAAGCGTTCGCTCGCAAACATGGGCGAACGTGCAGATAATTGTCGTGGATGATGGCTCCACTGACGATACCACGGCGCTAGTGTCGCAATTCAGCGACGTCTTGCTGTTGACGCAGAAGCAAGGTGGGCAAGCGGAAGCCCGAAATCTCGGATTGAGGCATGCGGTCGGTGAGTATGTGGCAACACTTGATTCTGACGACTTGTGGCAACCCACATTGTTGCAGAGAAGCGTTGAAGCTCTAGTTAAACTTGATGCAGACTTTGTCTTCGCGAATTGGCATGCACATGACCAAACACGCGATGTCCACTACCAGAGTTACTTCGAACAGTTTTACGGATGGCAGGACTTCCCGTTGACCGAGTTGACTCACTGGCGAATGATGCTGCCGTTGCCGCAGAAGCATCAATCGCCTTAGTCCATCGCCGGTCCTTGCCGAGAATCTGCAAGCGCACTCGCAGGTTTGAAATGCTATTGCTGTAGCGAAATGTCAGCCCCATGAGAGAAATGTTCGAAGGCTCGTGCAACCTCGCCGCTGTCATGCGGAGGGACAACAACAACATCATAGATTTCGACGCAAGGCAGGCTGATTTGATAAAGCGGCTCAAACGACGCCCGATCCACGACTGCAATTGCAGCATTCGGGATGCTCTCTACTGCCTCCCCCCTTCGGAATCCTCTGTCGCAGCTGAGACCAACGTAGATGTGCTCGTCTGCGAATGCCATTCCGCGCAAGAAGGCACCGGGATAGTGTATCTCGCGGACACTCCTGCCATTACCCTCCCGCATCAGCAATCTGCGTGAGCCTGAATCACAAATGAACTGACGCCCGTTGTCTATGCGGGGAGAATGTGGAAGGTGGAGCCCATCCCAGAGAGTCTCGTCTGTCTCGAGATCAAAAACGATCCCACTGCCTTTTCCATGGCTCCGCCACACTGCTGGGTCTTCAAAGCGCCCGAAGCATGATACGACGAAGCGACCTTCCCAGAGCCCGAGCCCATTTAGATGCCGCACGTCGCCCTCGCCGGGAAATTTCCAGACATGCACGGGTTTGCCGATCAAATCCAATTGAACAACCTCATTGGTTTTGGTTGATACAGCATAAAGCTTTCCGGACTGCAGGCGCACATCATGTACTGACCCATAGTCGGGGTTGGTGATTACTCTCACTCCTTCACTTGTATGGAGGTGGAGAATCATTCCGGCAGCATGATAGATGGAGCGAACAAATGCGCGATCATCAACCCACATGCCTGAGGAAGGCAATCTGTCTATCAGGTGTACTTTCGGCGCTTCCCCACATCCAAGCGCTATCAATCCGCCCCCACCCGGTCGAGATCCTTCTAAACCCATGATGGATACCAAAAGGTCATCTTGCAACGGTGCTTTGGTCACCGTCTGTTGGGGCTGAATCAACAGAGTATTGGAGAACCACGAAACACTCCGTTTCCAGTCAGTGGATTCCATTTCTTTCGGCGAAGCAACCTCTGCCTCGCCGCACAACTCTAATATCAGCTTGAGTCGTTCACAGAGCGATCCGCCCATGACGGAGCGGCATGTCGCCTCTGTCAGATACCCCTGGAATTTTTCGACTGCCGACTGCCGGAGCAGATTTGAACATCGCAGGAGGCTTCTTGTGTACTCAAAAGGAGAAATCGACTGGCATTGCGCGGACCGATCGGTGCTATTGAGCGCAAGATCCATAGCTATATCAAATTGGGCCCTCGGATTGAATTCCTCGTTCGCAGCCGGACAAGCCACCCACTCTCCCAGAATGATGGGGCCAGCTTCAATATCGGTTGTTCCGCGCACCAACTCGAGTGTTTCAGCGCCCAACGAAAATGGCGATGCAAAGCGAATAATCTCATCGGTGGCAGGATCCAGCAGCGTAATATCGTTTGCCAGGACGGTAAAGTTGTATTTCAGCGCGAGCGCAAAAGCTGTCGTGCTCTTGCCTGATCCTGACTTTCCGGAAAGAAGTACCTTTTTTCCAGAGGGAGAGATCAAACACGCCGCTTCTAGCCAAATGCATTTGTCGTGCTTCTTCAGAATCCGGTTGATTAATGCCCGGACGTCTGTCGCCCAACCCAGCCTAATCTCTTCGGAAGCCGCATTTTTGCATTTTTCAGAGGGCATCTTAGGCAGGATAGCGTCGAGCTGCGCCTCAAAAGCGAGATCACACTCGTGAATGGAGAATGACACCTGTCCTAGTTGGTAGATTGACTTTGTTTTGGTTTCGTTGACCACGTGCTGACATTCACCTCGTGCGTTAGGCTGGAGGCTCAAAGAGGGTGCCCTCAGTCCGTGTCATGATAATGCCTCATTCCGGCTTCGACAAGTCCGGCACCAATAGCCTGAGCGACGATGAATTTATTCGGTATCTTTAATCAACTGAGCCGATCGAGCCCTGGCTGGTGGTGCCAGACCTTCACCAACCAGCCGCCCTTATCCGCATTTGCCAGTCTGTCTCTTCCGAGTACATAAAAAATAGTGAATCGAAAGTCCCAACAGTTTCAATCACTGTGCGTCTTACCAGCATGGTAGCAGCAATGACAAAATCCACGCTGCGCTCCTCTTCGTGGTTCCATTTTCTGTAGTCACCAAATATGGTGCTATCAGGGAATGCAGCAGTGAGCAAGGAATTTTCCCAAATGCATCTGATCGGAGAAGGTGATGGAATGATTTTACTTCTAATTTCTTGTATCGTAATATCGGCAACAGTGCTAAAATCAGGCAATAAGTTATGGTCCAATTTGCTATTTCTGGAGGATGCGATGAGATCAATTAGTGCATTCATTTTAGCCATGCTCGCCGCAGGGTCGCTGGCTGGCTCTGCGTATGCGTCAGAATCTCAGCACCAGGGTCCTAGACATCATCGACACAAGGGTCCCGATCCTTATAGCGCGGGGGTGACCAGCTATTATTCAGGAAGTCCTGGCACAGTGCCAGATCTCAGTGCCAACTACAGCAGCACTGCCTACCAAGTTCCCGCCCCGTATAATTACAACTACTCTGGCATTGTCCTGAACGGTGCCAGCGATGGTATGGTAGGCTGGAATATCCCCACTTATTGCGATTATGGGCACAGTCCAGCAGACAACACTCCTTTTGTGGAGGACGCGTTTTACTATGCGCAAGTCTATGTCAGTGGCGGGAATTTATCTAATGGGAACTTCTCCATCACCAACTTTCCGGACGGCCCACCTTTTGCAATGGTAATACAGACATCAGAAGGCTTCTATCATGTCTCCTCAGGCCAAGCGCCCTCTGGCCTCGCCCGACAACTAGAGGTTGGCACCGCACCCGCTGGAATCATAGGCACCGGATCACCATACTGCACGATATTGCAAGGGCCAGCTAATGGCTTCTACTCTGGTAACCCTAATTACGGATTCAATCCCCCTGTTCCATATACTTCTGGGGGACCTTACGCCACCGTAAATAAGTGTGCCTTTATCTATTTTGGAACAGAAACGGGCGTAAGCCTCTTTGAGACATATTCATACCAGCAGGGAGCCCAAGGGACCGGAGGCTTTTTACTCCAATCCAACGCATCTCCAGGCAATAATGTGTCGTTTGACACAGGAGCCTCAACTAACCCAGTTAATTTTGGGACCCCCGAATTGCGTTTTAACTTTGAGGATTAGCGTTAGCCGTTTGACAGCCGCTCACTTCGGCAGCTTCTGAATCGATTTGAAAACATCCATCTGGCCTGACTCGCACAGCATCTTAAAAACGCACATCTCAACAGTCATGTCTCTTATCAGGCGCCTGCTTGGCATTTGTGCAATGGCTGACCGCTTGGTTGACAATTCAGTTGCTAAATGTCACTGCACATCCTTACGATGTCCCACTTGGTGCGTCGTCCGCAGCCAATTTTGTATCTTGCTCTGCACTCATATTGCCGGCGCCAAAACAAAATAATCCCCTCCTTCACCCGATTCGAGCTTTAACTTCGAGCCCTAACGATATCTGACTTCGAATAGTGGTGCCCTTGCCTTCACCATATACGGTGCCAAAATAAGATTCAAATCTTGTCTTTTGCTCCGCTAGATATGCATGACAACAAAGAGCATGTTTGCCTGTCTTTCCTGGGCAGCAAGCTGCGCGATCCTGTTTGGCTGCGCAATCAGCCCTAGACGGTTACCAACATATCCGACCCTGTAAGATCATCCACTATTTCGGCGACCTCGCGTTCGAGATTGTCTGGCAACTGGATTCCCTGCATGCTTTTAATATGCTGCACGATTTCACTGAGCGAGTTGGTTCCGTCACAGAATTCCCAGACGATTGCGCCCAGAGGGTTCAATGTGAACGCCCATTTTGTCTTTTCGCACATTAGCACCACATGACCGTCCGGCAAAATTTTGGTTTCAATTTCGGGATGTCGTTTCGGATTGTTGCTCATCATCTACCTGTGCGAGTTTTTGGTTCAGTTGCGTCCATCGAGCAAATCCTTGATTTGCACTGCCTTAAGAGCATCTTTCACAGACTCGCCATTAGCGGGTAGGAGAAGAAACCCGTTACTGCAGTGTGTGGTGCGAGGCTTGTCACATTCTCTCAGGCCTAACTCGATGTCGTTAAATTCGACGCCTGGTATGTTGACTATGAATTCCGGAATTGGCACTTTACTTGGTGCGGCGTGAGTTCTTCCTTTGACTTGAACAGTGAACCCGAACCGCTCACCAAGACCGTTTCGCAAGCAGGCTTCAATGTTTTCAGTAACTTGCTGAAACTCGGACATTGTGATTATTCCGTCTTCAAATATATCCTGGCGGTTGACAAAGACACACCCGCTAACTGGCGATGCTGCAACCGTCTTGTGCGGTGCTAGACGCCCTTCAAATGTACTCAGAGTTCTGTCCGGAGGGTCTATCCCCAACAGGGCTGTAGTGGCTTGCACGCGGGCTGTGCGGGTTCCACTACCGCTCTTGCCGGTTGAAAGATTTACCAGTCCGTTCTTGTGCAAAAAGCTGTTAAGACAGAGCGTTCCTCTGCAAGGGGCGTGTGAGAATGCGCTTATCGCCGCCCAACGCAACCCGGGCTGTGAGCAAAACGAATTAAGCGCTTCGTCCAGCAGTTCAAGGAATTCGCTGAGCACTCTCCAGCATTTCAGATCCTGTCCTTCAAGAAAATCAATACCTAATAAGTGCGCTAGAAGGTCGAAGAGAGTCAATCGAAAAACCATTTTCGACCACTGGTGATCGTGAAACAGGCGAATTGCACACTGCAACCGATTGGATTCAATGGCAACAGCTGACTCGATGCTCTTGGTCAAAGACTCCGACTGGGCGGCTGCGTCCGAATGTGGTCTTGGCTTGTAATTTGCAAATGGCTGATCATCTACAAGTGAATCCGGACTGACGAATCGATTTAAAGGAAGAGAACCGTCTGATAGCCAGACACGGCCCAGTTTGTTTGGCCGTAGTATCGGCACATTTATTACAACAGAGTTATCCGCTGGACCCAACAAAGTGCACGGTACTAAAAGATCTTTTTCGCTAGTAGGTTGAAGTGTATTTAGAGAACGAGTCGGCCTGGCGTATCCGCAACATCCATTTTCTTCCCATGATTGACCAGTCAAAATTTCTGCCCAGATCGGCTGAGCAGCTGTGAAAGGTGAACTGTCCAGTGGCAATACTTCGCTAGACGAGCATATTTTGGAAAACCTGGGCAGCAGCCGCAAGAGATTGCCGGCATCACCGACAGAAAGCCCATCGAAAGCAATTAACAGTGTTTTGGACTTCTCGTTTGCCACGTTTTTTACTCTCGGGTACGGGTTCAAAGAAGAACAGGGTGCACTAAAGGCTCAGTTTTGCCCGCAAGCAAATTCGCAATCTCAGCCGATATTGGAAGCTCCGTTCTCTGTTCAATCCACATATATTGCCCCGCGCAATTGATTTCAAGAAAAATATATTGGTCGTCGGGTGTTAAGCAAAAATCAAGCGCCCCATAATTCAATCCGAGGCGCTTCATGAGGGTCTTACACTTAGTTTCAATTTCTTCCGGTAGATCATATGGTGTCATTTTCACAGAATAGTCATTGCGCCAGTCGACTTTTCCATCACCAGCCTGGGAATCTATTTCGATGGTGAAAACCTTTTGCCCCACGATTGTTACTCGCAACTCAACTCTCTTCTCAATGCGTTTCTGAAAAAAATGCGGCGCGAATCGCACCTGATCGAGATACTCAAAATCGGCTTGCCGTAAGGGAAGCGTTGGTATACCTCTGGGCTGTTCGTAGGCAGGAATACTAAAGTTCGAGGCTCCACCGATAAGCTTGTAAATCACTTGTTCGTTACATGATACGAAAAATTCCTTTGCCACTTGTGGATCACTGGTCACAACAGTTTCGGGAATGGACAGTCCCTCTTGAATGGCAACTTGTAGTTGCCAAAGTTTTTGCAGACACTGGAAATCCTTGCGGGGATGATTCATCCATAGACAATCAAGAGAAAGGAGCATGCCATCGATGGCGTGTCGAGCTTCTTGTTCGACCATTTTGCCTATCCACGGTTCAGGGAACTGCTGTAGTGCTACTATGCCGCCCGGTCGGCGGTACCATATGCTCGAATAAGCGCGTAAATCAATAGATTTGCGCGCTCCCTCAATTAAACAAACATTAGTCGCTGCGCCAAACCGAAAAACGGACGTGCAGCTTTGTAACAATTCTTCGAAACGGAAAAAATCGACTTCGACGCCCAAATTGATCAGATGCTCATTGACGGACTTTGCATGAATGTCTTCGAGCGTCGAAAGAATGAGAACGCGCATCTCTCCAGGCTAACCGCCCAATGTCTCGCAGTATGTATCGCCAGTAAAGACTGACTGGACATCCGACCCGCCGAACGTCGGTTGATCGCCTTGCGGTGGCCCCTGCGCCGTCACATCACCCGCAGCGCAGCTGCTGTCCGTGAATAATCCGGTTGAGGATGAAGCAAGTGCGGGTGGCACTAGAAACTTATCGATAACTTTAGGTGCAGCCAAAACTCCACCTGCAATTGCAGCCGCCTTCACGATTTTCAAGAGGAATTCCTGCCTAGTTAAGGTCGGATCAGAAGCCTTTTCGTTGGCCTCTTCGTTTTCAAACTCAGTAGTACTCAAGTGCGGACCCTCAGAGGATAGTAATTGCCAATCAGCATCGTCAGTCTAAAAGAGAGCGCACCATTCGTCAATAGCACCATTCACAATGGCTGGCTGATTGTTGAAGTCTCGTTGTGAATGATACAGCCGCAGTGTTAAACTACTTGTTGTCGGGCTTTGTAGCAATTTTCTGGATGGAAAAATCTGAGACCATGGTTATATCCAACTCATCTGGTTGTCATTCGGCAAGCCCGCCTCTTTCAAGCGTTAGAACAAGAGCTCAAACCGCATCTCTCGTTCCTTTTTTCTTGCGTGCATGGTGGCTGCGTGATCGACTTTCTAGCTCGGACCTCGTCTTTGGTGATTACAGCATTGCCACTTTGCCGTTGTTTTCAATGCATTCAGATCCCGTGTGTGACGTCGCCAATATGGACGTATACGCTGTCTAAATTTTCGCAGCTTATGATGGCACTGCATATGGTGCAGCTTAATTATGCCTGCCTAGTTGAATCAGGACATAGGATGTACGTCGCCGGCACTTGACGCCGGATGGGAGTAGGGGCTCGCTTGCCCACGCGGTCAGGACAGCATTAGTGCCGTTGTTTGGCACAAGCGGCGCCAATGCTTGCGCTCCAACTTCAGCTGTTAAGCAACGAGAGAGTCCTGGTCGCTAGGCCGATAGCCTTTCGTGCATTGACATTCGGGACCACAGAAGCGTTCGGTCCATCTAACTGCCAGGCTCAAAGTTAAACACCGTGTTAGCAGTCGGGAGCAAGTTCCAGTTGTTTTTAATAACAGTGCCACTAGGGTCTAGGAATTGGATAGGACGATTAAAGAATGCAAGGGAGGTCGAGTTAGCATTTCCGTAGTAGATGAAGGCCATTCTAGTGATTGTAACTGGCGCCGTCGTCGCAGGTAGATAGTTATCGATCAGAGTCCAACTCTGACCCCACCAGTCAGTTGAAGGCTGACCAGCGTTATTTGGAAAGCTGTTGAAATTGGCACCAGAGCCATAATCGTGGCTCACGTGGTAGAAGCCATCAGGCGAAGTTTGAACAACGCTAGTAAAGCCAACACCATTACCGGTACCAACAAAGGGGGTAGAACCGTTGGTGTTACCGGTGCCGTTCGGCCATACAAACCAATCCGATTCGTTCACATTTACAACTGACATTGCTGAGCCAACGGCAGGAACATTGATTCCGACCATGCCGTCCGCCGAGTTACTGTCGGTCAAGATGTAGCCCGCATCCCCAAGCCAAGGAAAAACGCTATTGTTGTATACACTGTTCAAAGTGCCAGTACCGGTGCTGTTATAGGCTATGACAGGCTCGATGTTAATTCCACCAGTAACAACTTGGTGGTGAGTATGGTGTGCGGGCGGAGGCGGCGCTGAGTGATGAGTGGCATTAACAACGTCACTCTGGCTTGCTTGCGCCAAAGATGGGCTTTGAGTTGCAAGAGAAGTCACAAGTGCCAACGCAGGGACCAAAGGACCTAGAGAAAGAGCTTTTTCGCGTAAGAATCTTTTGCCCATCATTACAACCTCGAGCCGGAATATACTTATACTGATATTGATACTGCCTCATTGTACCCTCGACTTCCAATCTTTAAACTGATCTTATTTAAACTGATTTAAACTGATTCCTTAATTTAGGAACAATATTCCTTAATTTAGAAACCATATCCCCTTGTCAAGGAACCTCGCAGTAGTTTAACCTTGAAAATTGATGGTGCGATACCGTATTTGGTGCGAGAACAGTTACGTCAGCAATTTCTCACGGATTGGATTTGGATTCGGATTCGGCTTCTTTCTTTTTGTTTGTGGCAATAGCCTTATCTAACGCCGTCTTTGCATCCTGATAGCGCTTCACAGACGCACTGCGGAGAATATCATTGCTCTTTATGACGCGCTCATTTATCCGCGCTATTCTGAGCAGGACGCCAACTTGATCCTTTTGTTTTTCAATCTTGTCCTTGTCACCTTCGTCAGCATTCTTGCTCAAGTCTTTGGGATACATTTCTGTCAGTCGTTCTTCTAAAACAGACAAGCGCACCTTGATGAATCTATCGCCCGTTGGAAACTGTTGCATTTTCTCCGCTTCCGTAAGTGCAGCCTTCCAGTAGCGTTCCGCCGTAAGTGCAGCGTCGCCGGCGGCATAGTATTGATACCAAGGAAGCGTGCATGGTGGTCCCGGAAGTCCCAAAGGGTCAGCAGATCCCAAAGGGGTCCTGTTTCCGGCAGGAGCTTTACTTTCGGCAGGAGCCTTACTTCCGGCAGGAGCTTTAGTTCCTGAGGGGGTGTTGCTTTGTGAGTACGCTGGGGTAATCGACACAAGCGCCACCATACCAACAAAAGTTGCAGCCTTTACAAGAAATGCTCTGCCGCTGTTTAATTCCATGCCGGCTCCTCTTTGAAAGCGTCAAAATACGTCCAAACTTCTTAAGCCCCAAATAATACAACATGCAAGTCAGTTAGCTTGCAGAATTCTCTCAATCTGTTTGGTCAGTTCCTCCGTTTTCAGCTGCTTCCGTCAAAGCCTGATAGTCGGGCTCGTGCCATAGTATCTTTCCGAAAGTGTGGCGCACTACGCCGCCCGGCAAGAACAAAACTGCCCAATGTGCAAGCATCGCCGGGGCTGCGGAAACGGAAGACAGAGATCTTCCGCCCGCATAATATTGGCTGAGAAATTCTTTTGAGGGGAAGATAGATTTCTTGAGAGCGTCAACTTTGCGCGAGGAATCATCTGCAACGGCAGCGTTAAGCACAAGCATCGGCAAACTGCTCGTATTCCAATAGAAAAGAGCTGTCACCGTAAAGAAGAAAAGTTTCTTGGCCATGTTTATCTGCGACGGTGCCAGGGCGGTAAGAACCTCATCGACATTTTGCAAACTTAGACGTTCTGTCGCCAGAAACAGCGCTGCCCAGCAGGATGTTTGAATGCCCTCGACTTTACAGCGTCTGACAAACTCTGCCCATTGCTCAGGGTTCTCGCCAATCTTCTCCACTAGCACGCCGATGTCGACTAGAGACTTCCAACTTTCAAAGCGGTCTTTTTCATAATGTGTCAGTGTGATCATCAACTGGTCCAACAAATCGGGAGCCTTGAATTCAATGCCGTTCCACTTGATCAAAATTGCGTTTGAGATAAATCTATCAATCTCAACCATGCGCAGCCCTCTGTCTAGCGGGTTGAATTTCACATCTACCATCGGCCAACCATCATTCTCGAATCCTACAACGGCTGATGGCACCATTTCTGGTGCCGGGGTGAAGAAGGCTTGTTCAATGCCAAATGTAGGGCCGACTCCGAGTTGATTGCAACAGCCGGCGTCATGGTAAATGCGATTATAACCAGCAGCATTGACAGCTTCCTCCAATTGCCGCGCTTTGCCGGGCAAGACAAAAAAGTCAAAGTCCGACGAAATGCGAGTTATCTCTGGCGGGAATAAAGTTCTGCTTGTGACAATTCCTTTTAACCATATGAGAGCATCCTGCAATTCGCCGATGCGCGAAATAAACCGCGTAAACTTTTCATCGAACCGGTGGTAAGCAATGGTTTCAATGGCGGATTTCTGTCTCAGATTATTCATGATGCTGAAGAGAGATGCTTCTTTTAAATCTTTGAATATGGATACTGCACCACGGATGGTGAGCTCGTGAAAAACGATGCTGACTAAATTGTGTTCAAGTAAGAGATCGATAAACTCAGCATTGTGTGACTTGAGCAGATAGGCGCAGCTTTTAAATCGCTCTTGATCTCGGCACAGCAATGAAGCGAGCAGACGCTCGGCAGGCGGCAACTTGTCATGCCTCTTCAACTTGAAGAGCTGCATGGAGCTTCCGCCACGTCTCATCCAAAAGTCAAAAATTGAGGCGTCTGCGTGGGCCATCTTGAATTTGCTTTCTAACTTCTTAACTAATAGATTCTCGATTATAGGTGTTGTGTCTGTCTGGTAACAAGGGAATTGACTACCGAGGTTCAGGAGTATTCCTGATATTCTTAAGCATCCAGAGTTCGTTTCAGGTTCTCCGGACTCCACGAGATCAAAGAGACCATTTAGAGTTGTCCAAACATCTTTTCATTGCTGGTGCACAGCGGTCTGGTACAACGTATCTCTATCGCATTCTGGATGGTCATCCGCAGATAGAGATGAATAAACCCTGGTGGCCGGAGCCTAAATTCTTTCTTGAGCCTGGGTCCGAGCTACGTGTCGCTGAATATGTCAGCAAATATTTCCCGGCAACGACCGCAGCGATATTAGGCGATAAGAGCGCCAGCTACATAGAATCGGTCGAGGCTGCATCCCGAATTTCAAAGTGTTTTCCAGATGCACAGATCTTATTTATTTTGCGCGATCCGATTAATCGTGCGATATCAAACTATTGGTATACCGTTCAAAACAACCTTGAAGACAAGCCTATCGACGAAGTCCTCGTCAGCGAAGCGCTGCAGCAACGCCAGTACGATCATCAATCGATCAGCGTTTCACCATACTCATACCTTAAACGCGGTCGCTATATCGACTATCTCAACTTGTACCTACAACACTTCAAGGTCGACCAAATCAAAGTGTTGGTCTTCGAAAACTTTGTCGGCAACGCTGTATTGATTAAAGAGCTATATCGCTTCCTTCGAGTCGATCATGATTTTGTCCCGCCGACTCTTGACGAGAAGGTCAATGAAGGACCTGTCGGAGCCTCCATTGTTATTCGTCCGGAGACGGAGAAGTTCTTGGCCGATTACTATGCTCACTCAAACAAGTTGCTGGCAGAACGCTTCGATATCGATGTCGGTGTGTGGCAAAATTGAAAACTGCTTGCTATCATCTTCCCCGCAGGTTTGGTGTTTGCTCCGGGCCAGACGAAGCAGGCGAGACGCCTGCGCTCCCGGGTAGGACGTTTGGCTGTCTTGACCAGATCTGCCAACCAGATCGCACTTCTTGGATGCTATATCCCTTGGTCAGCAGAAGGCTTCGGAGGGCTTCTAAGCATTTGTTCCATACAGGCCTGTCAAACTTATGAGAGCCTGCCTCATCAATCAAGATGAGTCGTGGGTTTTCAGTGGCTATTCGACTGACAAAATCAACTGATTGCTGGCGCAGGATCAAGTTCGCGAAAATGTCGTCCAGTCCTGGTGGAGAATAATAATTTGACAGTCGCGGTAGCAGAAACGAATCCAGCGTCATATATATGATTGAGCCTGGTTTTTGGCTCTCGCTGCGAACAAGAGCGGCTTTGTTTTCAAGAACTTGGGCTACTTCTTTCTGCAGGTAGACACCTGAAATGAGCCGGGCATCTTTATCTCCTGGTCCATGCATAAGCTCATTAGCGCATCTTGTGAAATTCCCCCATGCTTCACCGTACGACTCGATTATTGAAGGTAGGACCAGCAGGCAGAATGTCGTTATGAGTAAAATGGCCGGTTCCGACAATGCCTTTCTCCGTCGTAAAGCTACAAACATTGCTCTAAGAAGATCGATCAAGAAAAACCCATACAAGAATAGGAGAGCGAACAGATATGACGTATTTGGGCGATTGACAAAGTAAGAAAGCCAAACCAGTAAAATGCAAGCGACTGCGGTTCTAAATACATTTTGGAACGATGTTTTCAAACAATTTACCAATCTGGATTTGATCAAAAAGTAAGTCGCCTGCATGAACATTAAGAAAGGAAGAACCCAGAATTTGAGAGCATCGCCCCCGTAGTAACCTGCTTTTACAAGAGCGGAGCGTTGCCTGATATCGTCGATAAAAACAAACAAGTTTGGCCAATATCCGGCAACGGTGCTCGCTGCTACATACAGAAACACCCAAGCACCAAAGAGGCAGCTGAGAAACACTACCAACCGCAGGCGCAGCTGGCGCACTTCCTTCTGGTTCTGATCGATAAGAATGAGGAACATCAATAACCCAAGCGTCGATGCTACTCCCGCTTCGACATTGAGCAGGATCAGCAGCGAGGCGACACAACCAAGGCTGGCCGCCATCATTTTTTGCGGTAACTTGCGTACCAAAAACAAGGCAAGAAGAGCGATTGGGAAGGTCAGTAATCGCCATGGTGTATGGTTGGGAAAGTATTCACTGTTTTGACTTAATTGCATTATTGGAGCAAAGAAGAAAATCGCCGTAGTGCTAGCAAAGCTGATGCCTCTTGCGTGCTGGCAATAGAGGAACGCAGCGGCGAGCAGAAAACACACTTGCAGGCATCTGATCGCAACAACGTAAGACCCCATTGATATGGGACCACACAACTTGGTGATCACCGCACTGATTACCGGTAGTGCTAATCCGTATTTGGGATGCACTGTATCGAAGAGCCGGTCGCCTCTGGCAAGCCGATCGCCAGGACCCAAAATGACGCTGTAATGCGATTGTATTTCAACAATGGAATCGCCGGAATGCAACGAGAGATCGGGCACACAAAACATACCTGGCAGTAGAACAAAAAGCAGCACGCACAAAATGACCAGCTTGTAGAAGCCGCGAAGAGAGCGCCTTGTAAGCAGTCTGTGCCAGCGGTATATGATCGGGAGAGAGAGAAACCCAATCACGCCGGAAAGAGGGTGAGTGAAGCAGCGTGAGCCAGCTATCAAACAAACAGCTGCAGGAGAGATAGCTGAGATCAGTTTACATGTCAGAGTGCTGATCGCTGGTGCTGCTCGTTTCTCGGCGAAATTGGCAATCCATTTGCCTGAAGCACAGCTCAGAGTGATGAGAACCAGAGCAAGGAGATATCCCTCACGCTGCCCCACGTGATTAACATCCGTACCCATCCACTCAACCAGGTATGCATTTACTCCGGCTTCCACAGGCGACGGCCCTAATGGGGTAGCCAGCATGAAGAGCAGACCGGCAATCAGCGCTAAACATGCAAGAACCAACGCAAGTGCCGCGATGAAGTGCCTGGTCGAGGAAGCGTTCTGTGGCTTACCGGAAGCCATTCTCTTTTCTTGTCGTCATCGAGAAAATTCCACAAACTTCTTCTTCGCTCGTGACTCGTCATGTGTGTCGTCTCTGACCAGATATTGTGGATTGATCATTCCTGCATAGATTTTGCTCAAATAGCCCGACGTAATGCTAATACTCAGCAGTGCGGCGATGCTTGTTAGAGAGACGGTGATGGCAAGAAACTGTTGCATCTGAGGGTGCGCGTTGATACCGCAGCAGAAGCAAATCAGCACTCCGGCCATGAATACGGCAGAAATCATGCAACATCTTGTCACCACATTCAGTGGCATCGATGTGGCAGCGATAACTGTGTTATTGGTGTGCCGAACTAGTCCGGCAAATGAATAAGTTGACTTGCCATTTAGTCGAGCACGGGCTTGAACGGGTACGCTCGTAAAGCAGCTAGTCGTTCTAGAAAGAAGACCATCGATATTGACTATCGAGCTGCGATATTCCGAGAAATGATCGCGCAGCTGCGTGCGGAAAGCTCTGAAGGGGGTTTGATATTGGTACACTGCAATGCCAAAGACCCTGTACAGAGTGGATTTTACGACAACGGAACAAACTTTACGCCACTGGGTTTGTGTTCTTTGTGACGACGAGCCGTAAACCAGATCGAACCCGTCCGCCAACTTAAAGAGTAATTTTGGAATTTCACTGGGCGGATGTTGAAGGTCATCGTCGAGCGTAACGCAGAAAGGGTGTTTTGCCGCACGTACGCCACAGAGAATGGCGTTGTGTTGCCCGAAGTTTCTTTCCAGATTGATGCCTCGAATCCGACTGTCATGATTTGCTAGTTCCTGGACGATCTGCCAGCTGGGATCCAAGCTGCCATCATTTACGAGAATTATTTCATATTCAGCGCTGATGGAAGGCAAAGCGGCTCTGAGCTCGTCCACCAACTGGCAAAGCGAGGCTTCGCTATTAAAAACTGGCACGACAACGGATACATTCATCATGCAACTCCTATTTACGACAGCAATTCTGGCACGGTTGTCGATCGAGATACCTTTATTGTTACTAACTCAGTTATACGCTACACTTCACTGAACTTGGCATCCAAGTGCCAATCTCCTACTAGTGAACAACGAGAGGGATACCAGTTGCCATCCGCAATTGCGTCACCACCGACCTTACCTACCGAGTCGAGGCTTCGAAAATCCCTCAGCAACCGATTATTGCGCCTGCTGCGCGTAAAGCAATGGGCGAAGAACGCGGTTGTTTTGGTGGCGCTTCTTTTCTCTGGTAAATTCACAGAAAGCACAGCCGTATCTAATGCATTGCTCACTGCGTTTGCATTTTGTGCGCTATCCAGCGCAACATACATCTTTAACGACATTGCCGATTCGGCTGCTGACCGCCTCCATCCAAAGAAGAAAAATCGGCCTATCGCATCTGGTGAGATCTCAACCTCGACTGGAATCATAATTGCTCTGGCCTGTCTTCTCTTCTCATTGGTTTCAGCGGCCACCGTTAGCTGGAATGTTCTGCTGGTCTTTGTGATTTATGCCGCTGTCAATGTTTTTTATTCCAAGATCGGAAAACATAAGGCTCTGATCGACATCTTTTGCATCGCCGCCGGTTTTGTTCTACGGGTCATCGCTGGTGCCGTCGCTGTCTCTGTAGTACCCTCGAGTTGGCTGCTTGTATGCACAACTCTTGGAGCTCTTTTCCTTGCGGTTGAAAAACGGCGCCAGGAACTCCTGCTTCCAAATGCAGAAGATCAACGTACCGTGTTAAGAATTTACAAACAAGAATCTCTCTCTCGCATGGAGTCTTTAATCGCTCCGTCTCTTCTTACTTCGTACGCCATATACACTTCTCAATCGCCGCACGGACAATGGATGATGCTGACCGTTCCATTGGCCGTCTTTGGAATAATGAGATACCAAATTCTATCTGAGATGGGTGGACAGACAGAGGCACCAGAAGAGGTTCTGTGGAGTGATCGAACTATTCAGGTTATTGCCCTGCTATGGGCCGTGATAAGCGCCCTGGTAATTTTTTGCTCCAAGTCGCACGGCTAAGGTATTGGTCCAATAACAATCGAATTATCCTAGCCGCTTCAAATCTTCAAATCAATGCACACTCCGTCGCTGGATGACACATAAGTTGCATTTGTCGCTGAGATAGTTCACCGGTAACCGAGCCACAAGCAGATCAGGTTTTTCAACCCCTTGTGCAGGTCCAATGAAAAATTTCGCATCTCTTTGCCACTTCTCATACCTCTCTTGATAAGAAAGTCCATCTTGTCTGCCTGGAGTCAGTCCGTAATAGCAAAACCAACCCCAACCAGCGTCAATGTCTTGCGGTTTGATACCCTCTTGAATCAGACCTAGGCCGAGTTCTCGCTCTGCAAAGTTGATCAAACGTACGGATTGCAGCCCTACAAGATTATTCAAGATTAGTGCCAGGGCAAGCAAAAAAGAGATTCTCTGGGCTCGCAATGTCGACAAGTTAGCAATGGCGATTAGGGTCGTCAGCATAACCATGACCGGAATTGCATGGCGTGTCAACGGATGAGCCATAATCGGCATCACAGCAAATTGAAGAGTAATGCACGAGATTAAGATAACGGACAGCGTCCGATTTTTCCCGATCGCAGCAGCTACGAACAAGGGAAGATTGAAGGCCGCAACCCCGACACAACACACGACTAAAGGAGTCAGCAAGGGATTGAGCGGTTGAAAGTGACCTTTCATTGAAAAATAGAGACTCAGACCCAAGGCTACCAGCGCAGTACAGATTTGAACCGGTCGCAATTCTTTGTTTGTCTGTTTGACACCCATCAGCAGAGGGCTGCCCGCAAACATCACACTGAGTCCTGCAACAACCGCGGCACGAATGTCGAACATGGCAAAGTCATGAGAAACAAAGATTTGCCGCAATGAGGTCACGTCAAGCAAGCTCATTTGATTGATCGACACGCTGTGGGTTATTGCTGCACCGACTATAACAGTCACCGTAAACAGTGCTGTTAACACTAATAGACGTTTTCTCTGCACTGGGCAAAATAGCAGTGAAACCAAAAATCCTGGCATAGCTAACAGAATAGTGCTGCGGGTCATCAATGCAAGCACCAGAAAGCTGGACCAAGCGAAGTATTTCCACAATTGAATTTTAGGTTTTGCGACAATTTCTTGCGTAAAAACGAGCCACCAGATTGTGTAGGCAAGAAACGGCATATCGGTCATGAAGGTAGGCGCAACAAGCACTACTTCGTTGAAGCAAAAAATTGAAATCGCAATGAGAAATGAAAGACGTGGTTCGACATGATGACGGGCGAGTGTATAAGCGCCGCAGCAGGCACAGGTAGTAAACAGCAAGCCAATAAAATCAAACTGAAGAAATCCGCCACCAATTATTTTTGCTACCAGACTGGCGATGATCAATACTCCGAACGCTGCCGGTTGCGACCAATGCATCAGATCTACCTTGCCCGTGCCCATAAAATAGTTGAGCATGTGCATGTATCCACCGTCATCCCCGTACCAACCGGGAGTCCAAACCACGACTGGCAGAAACATCAAAAAGCATAGTGCTGATAAACCGAGTATTGCGGAACAATCCGCACCAACAAGGCTGGACTGAGCAAAAGAGCTTGAGTCAACAACGGCTGGTTGAGAGCAACGATCTAAAGAATCTAGCACTTACAATTGGTCCTTCATTCGATGGCAACGGTCTTTCTGCAGTAGAGTCATTGAATCCGCGGCTCGTAATGTATCGAAGTGGGATGCGGGTGTAATTAACAATGCAAGACGCGGTCGCAGCAAATGGGACATGAGGTTCTTTCTTCTATGCTTGCGATTGTGTAGCAGTTTAGTCTAAGCTTAAATTCGATAGCGCTGAAGATGTTGTCTTGAAAACCTTTTAATAATGTGCCATTACTTTCTGCGATATCTATTGGAATTTCGTCTAGGTGTTAAGAATGCGGTCTCTGATATAGAAGGGATTTGGATTTGGAGTCAGTTTTTTCAATGTCAAACATCAAGCAAGAACCAGCATGGCTCAGACGGGCAATCAACACCAGGCTGCGAGAGCTTGCCAGCCATGTAAAAGGCCGCGTTAAAGCTAATTCACTTCCATACACTCTGCTGAAGCGCGTGTATCGGCACTTTGAACGCAGCGAAATCGAACTGATCCTCAACTCCTTTGCAAAGGAGCACCCTAATGTCTTTTTCGTCCAAATTGGTTCCTCAGATGGAGTCATTGGCGATCCCATTCATCATCTGATAAAACGCTATGCCTGGTCAGGAATTCTGGTGGAACCGGTGCCGTATCTGTTTGAGAGACTTAAGGAAAACTATGCCGGTTGTCCGAACCTGGTCTTCGAAAATGTAGGTATCTCTAGCGAGGACGGCATGAAGGAATTCTGGTACCCGCGCCAGCAAGACAAGGGTTTCGCGGGACCATGGTGGTACCACCAATTAGGATCTTTTTCCCGGGATATTATTTTGAAGCATTCCGGGGGTATCGAAGAGCTTGAGAAGGCGCTGGTAAGGGCGGAGATTCCTTGCGTCTCTATGCGCACTCTTCTTGAAAGAAACAAGGTTCGCGATCTAGATCTCATCCACATCGATACTGAGGGATATGATTTCGAAGTACTGAAACAGATTGATTTCAATAAATTCAAACCGAGCATTATTCTTTACGAACATAAGCATCTGGCGCCAGCTGTACAGGCAAACTGTCTGGACTACTTGGACAGTGGCGGCTACCATGCGATAAGCGAAGGGGCGGACACTCTAGCTTTTCTGTAACCATGTTATGCTTCGGATCCTTTAAGTTCGAAGACCAAAGTGCCAAGCCCTGGAGACCAATTGCGACGACATGAGTAGAATTCTGCTGGTTCCAAGCGCGTTTTATCCCAGCCTGGGAGGCGTCGAAGAGATCGCGAGAAATCTTGCAACCGAGCTGATGAAGCAGCATCTCGATGTTAAGGTCGCAGTGAACAGGCATCCGCAGGAGTTGCCAGAGAAACAAGATTTATTCGATGTTGAAGTGCACCGTTTCAACTTTTACTATCCTAAAAGATCTATCGAAGAAGTATTTCGCTTGCCTATGGTGCTCCAGGGTCTAAGCAAATTCAATTCCTTTTTGAAAAATTGGCAACCCAATGTCGTCCACATCATCTGCCCGAGCTCGGCAGCTTTGTATGTCTACTTTCTTCGAAAATTTCTGAGATTCAAGATCCTGGTGACCTTTCAAGGCGAGCTCTTCATGGATGCGAATATGATCTACGACAAGTCAGCCTTGATACGGTTCGGTTTGCGAAAGCTACTGAGCATCGCCGATGGTGTCACAGCATGCTCTGATTATGTTCTCGCTGATGTGCGGCGGAAGTATAAGATCAATCATGCCATTCAAAAAGTTATCTTCAATGGCGTTGATCTGGATGAGTCCCAGGAAGATAACGCTGCCGACTTCTCCCTTCAAAAGGAATATATTTTCGCCCTGGGCAGACTTGTCCACAATAAAGGTTTTGATGTGCTCATTAAGGCTTTTCAGCTAATTGCCTCAGCTTATCCTGATATCGAGTTGATCATTGCCGGCGACGGCATTGAACAGAAGAATCTTGAAAATATTATAAAGTCTGGTGGGCTGACAGATCGAATCAGGCTTGTCGGCAGAAAGAATCGGGCGGAAGTCGGAGCTTATTTTCGCGACTGCGCCTTCTTTGTGCTGCCATCACCGGTAGAGCCATTTGGGATTGTTTGCCTGGAAGCGATGAGGGCCGGAAAAGCAATTATTGCAACTGAGTCAGGTGGCCCACCCGAATTCATCGAAGGCGGCAAAGACGGACTTTTGGTTACACCAAATGATGCAACGGCTTTGAGTGAAGCTATGGATAGGCTGCTGAGCAATCCCGAATTGCGCTCGAAGATGGGTGATTCATGCCGGCGAAAAGTTGCGAGATTCTCATGGCGAGAAATAACAAAGGAATACATTTTAATTTACGAAAAGATGTATCTAAATCCTGCCAACTAAACGATGACTTCGAAATCAAATTGCAAGAATGTGAAAGAGTGTTTATCAATTAATAGGCTCACGTGCAGCAAAACAATGAAGAATACATAGAGAGCGCGTCTCGAAGATGCCAATGGACAATGGTATACTGACTGATTTTGGGAAAAGGAAGATTGCCTCTTGCAAAACCAAATCATTCACGCAGCCAATGCCGCAGCACCCTATGTTGGACGTGGTAGCACAGAAGAACTTGAGCGATTCTTCGTTAATCCATCTGATTCTGTGTTGAAGGCTATTGAGAAGATCGATAGCAATTCGCAGGGTATTGTTCTTGTCGTAACGCCCGATCGACACCTGATCGGGACTGTTACAGATGGGGATGTGCGCCGAGCTATTTTAGTCGGCTTTGATTTGAACCTACCCGTCAAGATTTTGCTCGATGGAAAGAGTGATGCTAACCGCGAACCTTGCACTTCTCCTGATGGAACATCTGCTGAACATATCCTTCAATTGATGAATCAACGAAAGATACGGCATATTCCATTATTAGATGTGAGCGGTCGAGTTGTAAGAGTTTGTCTGTTTTCCGAGCTGGCAATTGAAAAGCCTTGCCAGCCAGTGCAAGCTGTGGTTCTCGCCGGTGGATTCGGCAAAAGACTCCACCCCTTTACCGAAAGTGTTCCAAAGCCGATGCTAAAAGTAGGAAAGGAGCCACTGTTGGAACGAATCGTAAAACAGATTCGTTCGGCAGGTATCGATCAGATAAACATTTCAACGCATCACAAAGCTGAAGATATCACTCAACATTTTGGTGATGGCAGTGATCTCGGAGTCCAAATCCGCTACGTACACGAGGACACTCCACTGGGTACTGCCGGCGTTCTTGGATTGCTTCCCCAATCTGAAGATCTTACCCTGGTGATAAATGGCGACATCCTCACACGGCTCAATTTCCGTACCATGCTAGCCTTTCATGAGAAGCAAGAGGCTGACATGACGATTGCGGTTAAGCAGTTTGATTTTGAGATTGCTTTTGGAGTGTTAAAAACGGATGGTGTGTTGGTTACAGATCTTGTCGAAAAACCAACCTATCAATTCTTGGTCAATGCTGGCATATATGTATTGGGACCTTCGGTTCGCGAATATGTAGGAACGGATTGCAGGACCGATATGCCAGACTTGATTCGTCGGTTAATTAAACTTGAGAAAAAGGTAGTAAGTTTTCCCATTCGTGAATATTGGCTCGATATTGGAAGTCCTGCGGACTACCAAAAAGCGCTCAACGATATTGACGAGCAAGAAATCTGTGCCGAAGCTGGCATGGATATTCGGACTAATTGATTCGCTCCTTGTATTTCCTCTCTCCGCGGACCGGCCCGGCATATCTGCTCGCTCACTTCTCGCCAGTCTCTGATTCAAAAGGCGTCCTTAGGAATGCCTGACTGTCGAATGATGGATTGCAGTGTGCCAATTTTTACCACCTTATGCATCGGCACTGGCACAGTGATTGTGCTCCCATCATCCGTTCTCTTCTGCATGATCATGTGGCTGCCTTTTTGACGCACCGGCAGGAAACCATGCTTTTGCATAATTATGACTATTTCATCACCGGAGAATGAACCGAGCTTAGGCACATGCAATCTCGATGTGCGTAAAAAGCGAAGGTTTCTTCAATCGCTGTTTAATTTCCTCCGGGCTGGCGGTTTCAAAAAAACCCTCTACGGCTTCTTTAAGATTGGCAATTGCCTCTTCAATGGTTGAACCTTGGCTTGCAATATCTAGCTCTGTGCAAAGCGATACATAGCCATCGTCTTCCTCGGTTAGCACTGCGCTTAAAGCTTTCATTTGAGTGTCCCGAACCTCTCACCGCCGCCTAGCAGTAATTGTAGCGGATTCATTCTGCTGAGAGCATCGCGGCTTCCAAACGAAGATTAAGGCTCTCATCCGCGCTCCAGGAATGGTGGATACTGTGATTAGCCACAGGATACTCTGCTCTGACGTTTATAGTGGGGACCTGCGTCTGCTCCTGGTTAATGGCGTTGACACAAATCAGGCTGCAAAGTTATGCATATTGGATTGAATGCGAATATAGTTTTGTGGTGGAATAGACTGGATATTTTGATCTCCGAGGAATCTAGTGGCCAGTAGAAAAAAAGTGTTAGTCACTGGAGCGGACGGCTTTATTGGTTCACATCTGGCGGAACGATTAGTGCATTTGGGGTACGACGTACGTGCATTTGTAATGTACAACTCGCTTGGTTCCTGGGGCTGGCTTGACTATGCTGCACCAGAAGTGCAGGCGTCGATGGAAATCTTTCCTGGCGATATCAGAGATCAAGATTGCGTAAGGTTAAGCATGAAGGGCCAGGAAAGCGTTTTGCATCTGGCCGCCCTTGTCTCCGTTCCCTACTCATACCAAGCTCCAAGTTCTTTTATAGAGACGAACATCACTGGCACACTAAATGTGGTGCAGGCAGCCAAGGATCTCGATGTCCACAAGGCGGTCTGCGTGTCTACTAGCGAAGTATATGGCACGGCTAAGTTCGTTCCGATCAGCGAAGATCATCCGTTACAACCACAGTCACCTTACTCTGCCTCAAAGATAGGTGCCGAGCACATTGCCATGTCGTTTTACCATGCGTACAATACCCCTGTCGCCGTGGCCCGTCCCTTCAATACTTATGGTCCGCGACAGTCAGGTCGAGCCGTTTTACCTGCTGCTATGATTCAGCTTGCCAGTGGCAAAAAGAAGATCAAAATAGGCAGTACATCTCCAACACGTGACTTCAATTTTGTCGATGATACCGTTAGTGGTCTCATCGCCATGATGGAATCAGACAAGTCGATTGGACAGGTTGTCAATCTCGGTGGAAGTTACGAAGTGTCGATTGGCGACGCACTACGGCTGATCGCCGAGCTTATGCAAATCGAACTTGATATTGAGACCGACGAAGGCAGATTGCGACCGGCGGGCAGTGAGGTAGAACGCTTATGGGCAGACAACTCAAAGGCAAAACGGATTCTCGGTTGGCAACCTGCTTACGGCGGGCTGGAAGGGTTCAAAAAAGGTCTGCTTCAAACACTCAATTGGTTCAAGGATCCAGTTAATCTGCAACTCTACAAGTCGGACATATACCAAGTATGAATAATGTGAAAGAAGCCCTTTGTCTTGAAACAGTTCTTGGCGCCATCAAGAAGTGTTTGCCGGACAGCCTTGCAACCGTTCCCTTGCATGAACCATCGTTTAATGGCAACGAGTGGTTGTACGTGAAGGAATGTATCGACACTGGTTGGGTGTCCTCATCTGGATCATTCGTTGGACGGTTTGAAAAGTTACTATCCGAGATTACCGATCTGCATTGCGTTGCTGTGGTAAACGGAACGGCAGCCTTGCACATGTCTCTGCTGCTATCAGGAGTAACTGTAAATGACGAAGTGTTGCTACCGTCTTTGACATTTGTTGCCACCGCAAATGCAATTACGTACTTAGGGGCAATTCCGCATTTTGTTGACTGCGAGGAAGCGACGATTGGGGTAGACCCCAATAAATTAGACCGGTGGCTCAAGGAAATTGCCGATCGTCGATCTGACGGTACGTACAACAAGAGGACTGGACGGCGAATAAAAGCGTTGATCGTCATGCATACATTTGGACACCCCTCAGATCTCGATGCGCTGGCCGAAGTCTGTCAAGATTTTAACCTTGAATTGGTGGAAGATGCGGCGCAGGCAATAGGCTCTCTCTACAAAGGGCGTCATGTTGGCCAAACGGGGAAAATTTCCGCAATGAGTTTTAACGGCAACAAGATGATCACCACAGGTGGTGGCGGTGCCATTCTTACGAAAGACGAAAGTATCGCCAAGGTGGCTAAGCACCTTACCACGACGGCTCGATTGCCGCACCCCTGGCTGGTCAGCCATGATCAGGTGGCGTACAACTATCGAATGCCAAATCTGAACGCAGCTCTAGGATGCGCCCAGCTTGAGCAACTGCCGACATTTCTTCAAAGAAAACGAGCACTGACTGGCAGATATGCCGAGGCGTTTGCGAATGTTTCAGGATTGCGCCTGGTCAAAGAACCGCACTTTGCAACCAGTAACTATTGGCTCAACGCTCTGCTTTTGGATGAACATGAATCAATTCAAAGGGACCCAATCTTGGAGTTGACCAACAGTCATGGCATAATGACTCGTGCTGCATGGCAACCACTCCATACGCTACCGATGTTTGGAGATTGTCCAAAAATGGAGCTTAGAACAGTGGAGAATCTTGCTGCTCGAATAATCAATCTTCCCAGCAGTCCTTCACTAGGATAAAAGACAGCATGCATTTGCCTGCGCAATATGTTCCACCAGGGTGAGATAGGCAATGACTTCCACTATGACTTCTACTGTGCCCAGTCTCCCACCTGTCGCGACAGACCTTAAGGACAGGCCGGTTCTGCGAATCGCACCAAGTAAGGGCTGGGTTCCCTTGCAGTTGAGGGATCTGTGGGATTATCGTGAACTCATAGTCATTTTTGCTCAACGAGACCTTTCTATCCGCTACAGAGACACCTTGATAGGGGCTCTCTGGGCGATCCTTCAGCCCGTTTCGATGATGATCGTTTTTACATTCTTGATGGGGCATTCGAATCGCGCTCAAACGACAGTGCCTTACCCTGTTTATTGCTATTGTGGACTTCTCGTTTGGCAATATTTCAATTCTGCTGTGAACGCTGCGGCAATGAGCTTAGTCAACAATTCAGGTTTGCTCACAAAAGTTTTCTTTCCCCGTTTGCTTATCCCGATTGCAAATCTGATTCCTCCGATTGTGGACTCCTTGATCTCGTTCACGGTCCTGATCGTCCTGCTTGTTTATTACAGGATACCTGTTACTCCAAACGTCTTGTGGAGCCCAGTTTTCTTTGCCCTAGCCCTGGTAACCACAGTGGGAGCATCATTTTGGTTGTCCGCATTGAACACTTTTTATCGAGATGTGAAATATGCACTGCCGTTCCTGCTCATGATGCTGATGTATTTGACACCAGTAGTTTATTCTGCCGATACCCTGCACGGTCCCGCCCGATCTTTTTGTTTCTTGAATCCACTGGCAGTGGCGGTGGAAGGATTTAGATGGTCGGTGCTGGGTGTAGGGCAGGTAAGTTTACCAACGTTTCTTATTGCTCTAGGGATTGCGGCAGGTTTGTTCCTTTCAGGGGCCTATTACTTCAGGAATATGGAAAGCAACTTCGCGGATTGGGTGTAGTAGCATGACCGATGACTACGTGTTGCGAACTCATGGGTTGAGCAAGTCATTCTTGCTCAACAAACATTTTCCAGATGGAAGAATTTTTCAGGCTGCCAAAACCTTTATCAGAAATGCGACCAGCCGCAGAAGTATTGACAAAAGCAAGCAGTTATTTTGGGCTGTGAGGGATGTATCCTTTGATGCGCAGGCAGGAGACATTTTAGCCATCATTGGCAGAAATGGTGCCGGTAAAAGCACTTTGTTGAAAATGCTCGCTCGTGTCTACCAGCCAAACGGCGGCTACGCGGATGTTCGGGGCAGGCTCAGTGCTTTGCTCGAAGTGGGGGTGGGCTTTCACCCAGAGTTGACCGGACGAGAAAATATCTTCTTGAACGGTGCGATTTTGGGGATGAAACGCGCTGAGATAGCAAAAAAATTCGATGAAATCATCAGCTTTGCGGAAGTGGAAGACTTTATCGATACGCCGCTCAAGCGTTATAGCAGTGGCATGTGCCTAAGACTTGGCTTTGGTGTAGCTTCCTGCCTTGATCCAGACGTTCTTATCGTAGACGAAGCTCTGGCAGTCGGAGATGCTGCTTTTCAAAAGAAGTGCACAGACAAAATTCGCGAATTCCAGCAGTCAGGAAAGACCATACTTTTTGTCAGTCACAACGTCGGAATGGTTACTAACTTGTGCAATAAAGCCATCTATCTAAGTGATGGAACGATTCGATCCATGGGTCCTACTCAACAGATTATGACTCAATACCTTGAAGACATTGCAGGCGCAGAAAATGACACCGTCGACTTGGATCGCGCCCGGAAGATCAAATACAAGGGTATGCCCACGAAATTTAAGACGATTCAGATCAAAGATGGGGAACGCAGCCTTATGTTCGGTAGCAAACTCTCCTTTGACCTGGAAATCGAGTCACAGGTAGAGGAGAGCGGGCTCAAAGAGAGCGGACTGACGATTGGTTGCAGTTTCATGGCGGCGGATGGAGTGGTGGCAGCGACATTGCTCTCTCGGGATAGCTTTGATATTGGACCAGGAGAGACGCTTAAGTTTAGTCTTACCGTGGATGATCTAGTGCTCGCTCCAGGCACTTATCATTGCATTTTTAGTCTGGGCAAGGGCGGTCTCACTACCGTAAGACGAGAGCTAGACCAGGTCTGGGGAACACCCAACTTTGAAATACTACCTATCTGTTTGGACGGTAGCGGACTGGCAGAATGGCCTGGTGACTATTCTCATGTGATGTCCATGGGGTACAGGCTTGAGTTGGTGCAACGCAATGAGAAGCAGACTGCTGACCCTGTTAGACTCATGCAATGATCGCTGCCGCAATAGATTCGATCGATCCCCTATTGGAACATATGAGCCCTGCCTCTACCGATAAGATTTCTGTCTATATCCCGTTATTCAGCGCCAGTTGTTGGAGCGTCCTCGGTCCGGTGATCGGAGAGCTGCAGAGAAATGCAAATTTTGAACTCTTTTGTCACATACAAGGTCCCAATCCTATGCTTGGACAAGCCCTTGATGGAGCGGGCATCCCTAGTCGTTCTTTTGAAGATTTTGTGCTTAGTTCTGGTCGAAAAATTCTCTTTTCGGCAATGGATTTCCGAGTTACTTGGGTCTCTGATGTGCGACGGTTGGG
>Ga0182024_10002520_pt1 | contig 45262 bp, 35 predicted proteins | sample P32metaG_FD_120480 | JGI IMG/M metagenome (GOLD analysis project Ga0182024, IMG submission 120480) | Permafrost microbial communities from Stordalen Mire, Sweden - P3-2 metaG (Illumina Assembly) | ecosystem: Environmental > Terrestrial > Soil > Wetlands > Permafrost | place: Sweden: Stordalen... | reverse complement strand
ATGAAGCCGACGGCAGTGGAGGGTGGTCGAGCCGCACTTCAGGCGCTCGAAGTTGCAAAAAGCACGGGTCGTCCATTTCCCTTGATCCTGTTGGATGGACAAATGCCGGAGATGGACGGGTTTACTCTGGCTGAAAGGATAAAGAAAGACCCAGAGTTGGTCGGTGCCACAATTATGATGCTTACCTCAGCCGGCCACCTTGGAGACGCAGCCCGTTGTAGGGAACTCGGAATTTCCGCCTACCTTGTGAAACCGATCCGCCAGGGAGAATTGTTGCAAGGTATATGTGATGTCTTGAATCTATCGGCTCAAAAGAAAGCTCCGTTGGTGACCCGCCACACATTAGGTGAGGCCAGAAACCGGGCCCGAGTCCTGTTGGCCGAGGAAAACGCCGTAAATCAAACACTCGCGGTCCATCTTCTTGAAAAGCGAGGTTACATCGTTTCAGTCGCGGGCAATGGTCTACTAGCCGTTGCTGCTGTCGACAAGGAGGACTTTGATGTTGTGCTTATGGATGTCCAAATGCCCGAGATGGACGGTTTTGAGGCGACAACCGCGATTCGGGAGAAGGAGAAGTCGACGGGCGTGCACATCCCTATCATCGCCATGACGGCACATGCCCTAAAGGGTGACGAGGAGCGGTGCCTCTCCGTCGGGATGGACGCGTATATTTCAAAACCTATTCGCACAAATGAGCTCTTCGCAACGATTGAGCGGCTGCTCGGCAACGGTAATGAGGTCGGTGCAACCGATACCGTCGGTACCCAACAAAACTGATGTATCCGTGCCGCACCTTTGTTCTGCTTATTCAAGTGGTACCTTTTCCGACGTGAAGCGCTACAGTGTTTATTGACAGTGGCGCATTTGGCCGAAAACGGCGTAGTGGAAAGAGTCTTGGACCCGTCTACCGCATCAGTTGATCTGCCCAGGTTTTCCCTGCATCTCCGGTGTACGTTTACCGTCGCTGAGCACGACGGGATCATTGCTCCATACGGACTTTAGATCGGCCTCGATTTGCTCTTGTCGCGAGCGCGTCCAAGGCGCGTAGTGCCGCTCTGTTATCCGAATGCTGCTATGTCCGAGAAGAACAGAAACCTTGGCCGACCGTCGATGATCTCGGTCGCGCGCGTAGATTGCCTCTGATTGAATCAACTCCTTTTTTTGCGCTTTTGGTCACTCAGGCAAGTTGGACGTTCGCTTCCCCACCCCAGCCAAGTGGCTATAGCGACTTTGGCCCAAGTGGATATTGCCTTAAACCACCATCCAGCGCCAAGATCAAATAAATTGATCTTCTCGTCGCATCTTGTTGCTGGTTCCTGAGACACAGAGGGCGTCGGTGCGGATGTTCCTCAAGGTTCGAAAAGGCTTTCTCACCGCGGGGGATGAGAAGGCCAGAAATTATTTCTCTAAGAGGGGGTGTAGTCCGTGCTCAATCGAAAAGGTGTCCGGCATTATAAGGTTACGCAGTTTGGTGTGCGGCACGCTGTTGTTTTTGGCGCGTTGCTGTTGTGTTTGCCATTTCTGTCGCTGGCGCAGGATGCTAGCATCGTCGGCACGGTTACCGATCCTTCCGGATCGGCGGTTCCAAACGCAAGAATCACCGTTACCAATTCGGAAACGAGTTTAAGTCACACCGTTGTGAGCAGTGACTCAGGTCAATACGCACTTCCGGAACTGAAAATTGGTCACTACGATGCCAAGGCGGAAGCCCCGGGATTTAAAGTAGCCGAGCAAAAAGGCCTCGTGCTGCAAGTAGGGGACCGCGCTCGCGTTGATTTTAAAATGCAACTCGGCGGCGCTCAGGAAACCATCACCGTCGAAGCAGATCCGGTGCGGGTGCAGACCGATTCCGGTGAACAAAGCAACGTCATCACCGGCCAGCAGATCTCGCAGATCGCGGTGAGCGGGCGCAGCATTTATCAGCTTGCCGCTTTGACGCCAGGAGCCTCGAGCCAGATTGGCGGTGGTGGCATGAGCGCCGGAGTCGTCAACACTTCTGCCGGCGGCGACGCCAGCGTGGAATTCAACGGCATGCGGCAAAACCACAATCTCTATTTGCTGGATGGTGGGGAGGATGATGATCGCGGCGGTGCGGGCGGCATGAGCATTGCGCCCTCCAGCGACGCGATTGCAGAGTTTCGCGCTCTGACCTCGAACTACAGCGCTGACTATGGCCTCTCGTCGGGTGGAACGATGACCATGGTTCTCAAGTCCGGGTCGAGCACTCTCCACGCATCAGCCTGGGAATTCAACCGCAACGACGCATTCGACGCCCGCAACTTCTTCAACCCTGCGCCGCAGCCGGTTGCGGAACTGCGCTTGAACACGTTCGGGTTCAACGTGGGCGGCCCGGTAACTCTGGGGCGGCTCTACAATCGCGAACGCAAGAAGACGTTCTTCTTCTACAACATGGAGTGGCGGAGGCTGATTCAGGGTATCGTCAACAATGGACAGCCAGTGCCGCTGCCATCCACGTATGGAGGCGACTTTGGCGGCACCGTTATCGACGTCCCGACGGCAGCACAGGTTGCGCCGTCCGTTCTGGCAAAGAATTGCCCGGGTGATGTTCTTCCCGCCGGCATCGTGCAAGGTTCGCCGTTTCCAGGGAACACGATCCCGACTTGCATGATCAGCCCGAACGCGACGGCGCTGCTTAATGCTGGTCTTTTCCCAGCCCCCACGTCAGGCGACCAGTTCACTGGAGCCGCCACCTCGCCAACCAACGTGAAGGAAGAGATCGTCCGCATCGATCACAACTTCAGCAGCAAGTTCTCGGTATTCGGACATTTCATTGCTGAACAAGTCTCGCAGGGCTATTCTACCAGCCAGTGGAGCGGGGCCAACGTCCCTACCGTCGGCGATACCTTTGGCAACCCGTCGTACAGCGCGGTAGTCCACGCCACGTACGCCATCAGCTCCACTCTGCTTAACGAGACAGCGTTCAACTATAACGGTAACCGCATCAGCATCGTTCCGTTCGCCGGCGCTGGCTTGAGCAGCTTGGCAATACCGGCTGGCTTCGAAAGCAACAGGCTGTTCACAGGTCCGAACAACGATAACCGCTTTCCCAATATCGATTTGAACGGCTCGACCGGCACAAAAGTAGAAATCTCCAGCTGGCCGTGGCACAACGTAGCCGATGACTACCAGATCCGCGACGACATCTCGCTGACCAAAGGCGCACACCAGCTCAAGTTCGGCGGGAGCTGGGCGCTTTACAAGAAGGTCCAAGATCTATTTGGTCAGACCCAAGGCGGGTTTAACTTCGACGGCACCTTCACGGGAAATGACTTCGCCGACTTTTTGCTCGGCGACGCCAAGAGCTACCAGGAACTCGCTGTCCAGGACAGCGGACACTGGAACAATGTGTCGTGGGCTGCCTATGTTCAGGACAACTGGCGTGTGAACCGCAAGCTGACGCTTAACCTTGGCTTGCGCTGGGACGGCGTGCCGCACACCTATGAAGCGAACGACCGCATGGGCAACTTCTACCCATCGCTCTACAACCCAGCCAACGCGGCGACCTTGCTTCCCGACGGCACCATCAGCCCAAACAGCCCAGGTCTCGGCACCAGCCCTAATCCCATTCTGGCGGGCGTTCCTCTGTATCTGAATGGCATCGGCATCCCCGGTCAAGATGGAGTTCCTAAGGGCTTGGTGAACAATCACTGGGCAGCATTTGGTCCTCGATTGGGCTTTGCCTATGACCTGACCGGCGCCGGCAAGACCGTCATTCGTGGCGGCTTCGGCATCATGTACGAGCGCATTCAGGGCAACGACATGTACAACGCCGGACCCAACATCCCGTTCAGTTTGCAGGTCAACACGCCAGGGCCGGTGGAGTTCACCAACCCGTCCCTTGCGCTCGCGACCGGCACAGCTGCTGCGCTGCCGATTAACGCTGCCAGCGTCACCGGTCTGGCCATCAACAACTACAACCTACCGGCCAGCTACCAGTGGAGCGTCGGCGTACAGCGTCAATTGGGCGCGCGGTCGGTCTTGGGCATTTCCTACGTCGGGAACCAAAACCGGCACCAGAACGACTACCGGGAAACTAACCTGCCCGATGAAAGTGCGCTTTCCTCGCTCATCGCCGGTGGCATCTATACCTTGGCCCCCGGGTTGCCCTATCCGGGCTTCCACTCGATCGACCTGAGCGACAACGAAGCGAACTCGCACTACAACGCCTTTCAGGTTGACCTGACCTCCCAGGTGGGCCACGACCTTACCCTCCGTGCGTATTACACGCTCTCGCGAACGATCGATCCGACCACTGCGGGCAATGGCGGCGGTGATCTCGGGAACGTGTCGAATCCTTACGCAGGTTGGCAGTACGACAACGGACCGGGTGGATATGACCGCACGAACAACGCGGCAGTCAACTTCATCTACGACCTGCCGATCTTCCGAACCAGCCAGAACCATTTGCTGAAATCGACGCTGGGCGGCTGGGAGGTTTCCGGAATCGTGACACTGTCGGGCGGTCTGCCGATTAACCCACAACTGACCGGCGGACAAAGTAGCAACGGTTTGCCCAATGCCACCAACCGCCCCGATCTGATCGGTCCGGTCTCCTATCCCCACACGGCTGCCGAATGGTTCAGCACGTCAGCCTTCGCCGACCCAACTGTGGGCGGATGGGGCGACGCTGGACACAACTCGCTGCGTGGACCTGGCCGCGACAATTGGAACCTCTCGCTGTTCAAGAGCTTCGTGCTTAGCGAAGCTCGTGGCAGCCGGCTGGAACTCCGGGTGGAAAGCTTCAACACCTGGAATCACACCGAGTTCAATCAAGTCAGCAATGGCCTGGGCTCGAGCAATTTCGGCCAGGTTACTTCCGCCTTCGACCCGAGAGTGTTTCAGCTCGGGGGAAAGATTTATTTCTGACACCCCAGAAGTTGGTCAAGTTGCCCCGCTCCCGCTGGATTACCGGGGGAGCGGGGTTTCTTGATTACCATCGACGAAAACTCCCGAGATATCGGGGCTTCATCTTCGACTGCGGTACTCTGATCGTAATTCTTCGAAGTGGTTATTGCTGTCTGAGGCCTTTGCGCTAAGACTTATGAAGCTTCCGAACCGGAGCGACCAGCCTATGAGACTGTTTGCAACCTTAAATCTGATTCTCTTTGCGGCCGCTGTGGCCTTCGGAGGTTCTCAAGATCAAGGTGCTCCCCGTGCTCGCGGAATTGCTTGCTTCAGAGGCCTTCCGGTTGTCCCCCAGCCGATGCTCTCCTTCAACCAATGGACGCGGTGACGAGCGACCTGCGTTCGCATTTTCCGAACGAGTGGTCGGGCGCTTTTGCTCCACTGGGAACGTGCGGAGGATCCGGGATTTCCGCTCGGTATTCCTTATGACGGAAGCTGCAAGGTCGCTTCCAAGAAGCAAAACGGCGGCCGGATTTAATCACTCCCTGACGGACTTGTTTAATCGAAGCGAGGATGCTGAAGTTCGCGCCGTGTGCGTCGCAGCTTTGACGGAATTCGCAGAGGACCTTCTGACTCCTCAACCATTGGTGGATGCCCTATCCGATCCCGACCCAACTGTCGCAATGCAAGGGATTTTTGCGCTTGCGTACTTTCCTGTTGCACAAACGGTCGAATCACTTTGTCGCTTCATAGAATCCAAGGTGGATATCTCTTTTAAAGAATCTGCCATGGGTCAGCTTGGAAAACTTGGCGATCCGCGCGCAATTCCAACTCTTGTCAAAGTGCTCCTCCATACCGACAATGAGAACCTGGAGTCCATGAAGAACGATCCAGCTATGACAGTCCGACAGCGGGCCAACAGTCGAATGCGAAAACCGACGCGATCTTGAATGCGTCGACGTCGATCCATCGGTCAAATTAGAGGAAGGTGGGCGCACTCGCGAAAATTGTGATCGCCGAAATGTCCTGCGTCAATCGAGGCGAAGTTAGGGATGTCCGCAGTCAGCAGGAAGGTGCCTCGAAACCTGGGGTATGCGCCAGAAGAACGAGCAACTCCGAGTAGTCTCATCCTTATCTTGGCGATCTGACGATTGGGCAAAATGAAGGAAACAGCAGGAGGCGGAAGACGCAAGGGCAAGTTCGGAGAAAAGGGATAATTACTGGGTAGATGCCAACAGTTGGCACAACGATGCTCAGTACCGCGCACTTTGCGGCGCTTCCCACATCCGTTGAAGGGCTCACGTTAGTTACGCGTAGGGGCGCGAAATTCCCCGGTAGTTTCCGCATTTTGATTTTAATGGTGGTCATACCAAAGTTAACTCAAGTGGATATTGCGATAAACCACTGACGTGGCAAGATGACAGGTAAAGGTGCTGTCTAGACACACCGCCTACACACCCACAAAACGGGGAGCGCCCCAGGGCGCTCCTCAAGGCTAAGAAAAGTGCTAAGACTCCGATCTTTGCGATTACCCGCGAGAGCGCTGAGAGCACGCGGTCCGGGCGTATGTAAGCCCGGGCAAACGTGAGGGATGGGACAGCACGCCGCAGTGCGATCGCCAAGCGCGAGGACGCTGTGGCTCGCTGAGCAAACGAGTGGAAGAGATGAAGTGTGTGACTTCGGGCGTGGGCTTGGTCGCCGACGCAGAGATCAACAGATTGCAGTGGCCCGCGTGCTTTTCCGTCTTCGGCTCTTTCTTGGACGCATTTTTCGACTTGATGCCGAACCAAAGGATACCTTGGTAGCTTCGTTTGCGAGTCGCCTAACGCCGGAGGATCGTGCTCGTTCTCTTGTGGTGTCGGGAACGCCAGAAGGACCGTTCCGTGTCGTCTATCGACTCGAAGACGAACAGCTACTTGAAATACAGAATCGCACCGTCCATGCTGCGGCCCTCAGTGCCCTCGCTGAAAGGGCCGGTAGCTATCGATTCTACTTTGCGGTCTACGTGCGTCAGGGGACGTGGATTACGGCGTTCTACATGAGCTTAATCGATCCGTTCCGAAAATGGATGATCTATCCGGCCATGCTGAAACAAATTCGTGCAACCTGGGATCAGAATATCTGACCAAACGAATCGCCCTTGCGGCGATTTGTTAGTGACGAGGAGTAAACGGGATGAATTCGCGAAGGTGCCAACTCCAATGTAAGTTTAGCCGCTCGATCGTGTTCAAAGGTATTGTAGGTTTCCTCCGGCCAGAAGATTTCTCCGTTTAGTAAGGTGAAGCTACCATTGGGAAGGTTATGATGAGGATGCGTGCTTCGAAAGAATGCGAAAACTCGTCTCAGTGCGGCGGAGCGGCGGCAGCGTCTCATCGATGCGTCAATCGAACTCTTCGCCGACTATGGGTATGAAGCGACCTCGGTAGATGACATCGCGAGGAGAGCAGGCATTACGAAGCCCGTGGTCTATGATCACTTCTCCTCTAAGGAAGCGATCTTCATAGCGGCCTTGGAACTCATTCGCGATGGCCTGCTGGACCGGGGAGCGAAGGTCATCGCGAAGGAGACAGAACCGGGCGGTCGCCTATTGGCAGGTATACACGCGTTCTTCGATTTCATCGAGGAGACCCCGAAAAGTGCGCGCGTTCTAATCATGGGTTCAAAAGGCGCTCCGTCTATTATCGAAGCGTGCCAACGTGTCCAAGCGCAAGCGACCAGCGGTATTGCCAGCCTTATGAAGTCGAGTCGTCCCGGTTCGCGATCCTCCAACAAGAACGAACGAGCACTGTTCTTGACTGCTGAATTCGTCAAGAAAGGCATGCATGGGCTTGCGGAGTGGTGGATGGACCATCCCGACGTTCCGCGGAAAGAAGTTGAAGGCGTCTTGGCTGCAGTCTTGAAGAACGGTACAGCTCGCGCTGGCGAATGGCACTTGCCGTTCACTAAATAATATTGCTACTGGCTCCGCCTTTTGCTTCCCCGCGCTCTGCCCGCGCGATTCAGCTTCGGTCGATTCGCAGAGATCGTCGGCAAATTATGGTCTACCATTGGCAATAAAGATACACAGAGCGAAGAGAGCCACATTCACAACAATTGGCTTTCTTTCTCGGAGGCGAAAGTGGATGCCAGCCGCGCCGACCATCAGAATCGCTAGTCCCATCGCCGCAAATTTCGTTAGAAATTGATCCTTGCTTAGCGCAATCGGCAGAACCACTCCGACCGCTCCGAACAATTCGCAGCACGCGACGAATCGTACCAGGGCTAGCGGCAGGCTAGCGGCACCCGTCTGCCCTGTAGCTGCCATCTTCTCCTTCGACATAATCAGTTTGGCGAGACCTGAACCGAGGAAAACGAGGGCCACCAATGACTGAGCAATCCATAAAGCAATGTTCATGACACCCTCCTTCAACATAATAACCTACCGGATAGTAGGTTGCCAGAGACCCGTCGCCCGGACGGGATCATCTTGGGCGAGATACGAGGCGGCGAGGCGGCTCCTTAGGTAGTTCGCGTTGCTCGAAATGTTGGCCGTCTTGGAATCAGATGGCTCCTGATCGAAGAACCGCCACCATTCTTGAACTCATGGGTTGGTCCAACTTTCTGGCGTTACTGTTGATGACACTTCCTTCCCCCAAGTGGCCCGCAAGTAACCGATTCCAGACCGATGAGGTTTGCGAAATGGGGTGTCCACAAACGGATGTTTTTCATGCAGGCTTTTAGCCGCCGAACAATTCCTACTTCAGCGCGGGAATTATAGTGGTCACATCAAATCCGGCGAAAGTGGCTATTGCGATAGAACAATGGATGAGCGTTTAATGTGGGTATTGTTTGGAAATTGAACTTGCCAGCGCCGATCTTGAGACCGATGCACCGGGAGCGTGCAAGCCCGACACCACGCGGTCGGGCGGCGCGACAGAGGGGCAGACGGCAAAATTGACCACGCGACGTAATCAAACATCACCACGTTGCTGTCGGAGCTGGATTTCCTGTTATTCGCCGGGCTTGCCCGCGGGCTTTCATGATTAACTTCTTCCACAATTTTTGTCACCCCATGTTTGCTCTTGCAGTCTTGTTCATCTCCGGTGGGACGTTCTGGCCATATTTCGGGGGAGCGGCAATCTTAGTCATCGGAATAGCAAGGGTCAGGAAGGGCAGAGTCTGGCAAGCGTATGGACTCGATAGGCTCATCCTTTTTGGCCCCTTGTTGTTTGCAATTCCGATGGCCATCTTCGGAATGGATCACTTGGTGGCGGCCAAGGCGATCGCGACGGTTGTGCCGTCGTGGATCCCGGGACAGTTATTCTGGGCCTATTTTGTCGGAGTCGCTCTTATCGCTGCTGCCCTTAGCCTGGCTACAAAAACACAGCCGCACTTGTCTGCGGCCCTACTTGGAATCATGATTTTCCTTTTTGTATTGTTGATTCACCTACCTTCTTGCCTCGCGACTCCTTACGACAAGACGAAGCTCACTCTCGTTCTTAGAGACTTGACTCTGAGCGCCGGCGCGCTGGCCTTCGCCGCGTCGAGATCCGAGCACGGGCGAGCCAGGCGCGCACCCGGGTGGCTTCAGGGTTCGCAGGTAGAAGGCCTGAGCTCAAAATTGATCGTACTTTCTCGGTTCCTCATCGCGATTTCGATCGCGGTCTTCGGCATCGACCATTACCTGTACCCCAGCTTCGCTCCGGGTATTCCCCAGGAAGGTGCGGTTTTCGTGACCATGCCCGCATGGATTCCGGGACATGAGTTCTGGGCGTACTTGACCGGCACGATCTTTGTTGCTTGCGCCGGGGGTCTCACAACTCGGAAACATGCTCGTTCCGCAGCAACGGTTTTGGGCTTGACCGTGCTTATCTTGGCTCTGTTCGTTTACCTTCCCCTTACCCTCGCCAAGGCTTCGGACGTAGCGAACGGTCTGAACTATCTGGCAATCCACCTCGCCCTGGCCGGAGCTGTCTTACTTCTCGCCGGCTCTTCGTCCGCGGTAGATGTTGACTATGCCACTGTTGCTGAAGCTGAAGGATCATGATCGAATACGGCGCGCGCTGCGGGCGCGTGATGCGAACGGACCGGCAGAAACGGATCATCGCGGCATGGCGAACGTATGCTGCGCGGCATCTCTGGACCGCAGAAGTAAATGTGATCCCGACATCTAGGCGTGCGCGTGACTGAGGCCCTGCCATTGTTGATCGACCGAGTGAACACGCCCATCGGCGAGATGTTCATCGTTGCCGACCGCGAAGGAAACTTGCGCGCTGTCGATTGGGCAGACCACGAGACACGCATGCGTCGATTTCTGCGTCTTCACTACGGTGAAAATGGGTTTACGCTCGAACCGGCTCGCAATCCGAATGACTTAACGTACGCGATCAGCAGGTACTTTCAGGGAGAGTTGACGGCGATAGACATCTTGCCAGTGCAAACAAGCGGTACGCCTTTTCAGCGCGAAGTGTGGCGTGCGTTGCGAAACATCCCCTGCGGCACGACCGTTTCTTACGCGAAGCTTGCCGAGCAAATTGGTCGACCTGCGGCTTTCAGGGCCGTTGGTTTGGCCAATGGTTCAAATCCGGTTGGAGTTGTAGTGCCTTGTCATCGCGTGATCGGAGCCAATGGTTCGCTCACTGGTTATGGTGGCGGTATCGAGCGTAAGTCCTGGCTTCTGAAACATGAAGCTACCAGGCGAAGGATGTAGGTTTTGCTGCCTCGTGTGTGCCGACAATGAGCTTTGGCGCGCGAAGGCAGGTTGCGCGTATGTAACTCGTATATGTTTCCCCAAGGATTCGATTCATTGAGGTTTCCATGATGTAAAGAGTACTGGTTAGTGCACGCCTCCTGGGCCAGCCCGTCAGATACAACGGCGAAGACGCAAGAGTTGAGGACCAGATCATCACCCGATAGATTTCGGACGGGCGAATCGTCGGCGTTTGCCCGGAATTGACTGCGGGATTTGGTGTGCCGCGTCCAGCGGCGGAAATCGTCGGCAGCGGAGGCGCTGCCGTGCTCGACGGCGTGGCACGCGTGATTGAGGCCGGCGGCAAGGATGTCACGCCGCTGTTTGTGGCCGGTGCACCAGCCGCTCTCGAACTCGCCCGGGCGTACTGCATACGCATTGCCGTTCTGACGGATGGAAGCCCATCATGTGGTACTTCATACCTTTGCGATGGGACCTTCGGAGGAGGCAAAGCATACAGCCCAAATGGGTGTCACCGCTGCTTTACTGCACCGTCATGGTGTCGCGGTATTTAGTCAGTTCGAGTTCGTTTTGGCCGATCAACATCTAAGACAAAAGGCATTCGGAAATCGATCACATTGCCGAACGCATGTCTAATGGAACACACCGGAACGGAGCGAGGTCGCGCCTTTGGCGGGCGCTTCATAAAAAAACTCGCCGGCAATTCCATTCGGATACCGTTTCATGACCATCGCGCGGTTCTGCAGGTGTGGCAACAGCCATTGCGATACATTGAGGTAATACTGCAAGAGGTCGCGTTTGGTCAGACCCGAATCAGGCCAAAATATCTTTTGTAAAATTGTTAAGCGTACCGAGCCGCCTTCAACGCTAAACTCGACTTCATCAACGCCCGCTGGTATTTCGACCGATCCAAGCGGTACAGCCCGGCCTCTACGTTTGCCCTTGATGCTTGCCCTGCTTTTCCTTTTTCTAACTCCAATTCGATGACCTACGCCTCTCCCCGGACATGCTACCGCTCAGGGCACCAGCGGCGGGAATCATACAAGTTCAATTTTGAGATTTGATCTCGGAGCCTGTGACTCTGCCGGAAACCTGAGCTGGGGTTGGGAGTTGCGAGCGATCCCAACCGCCGCCCAGCGCTTCAATTAATTGCACGGAATCAGCCATCGCCTGAGTGCGAAGCGAAGCGAGCGTTTGCTGATCGGAGAGCAGCGTGGTCTGCGCCACCAAAACGTTAAGATAGGTGTCCACGCCGGTGTAGTAGCGCGCCTTGGCCAACTCGAGATACCGCTCCGCCGAGCGCTCGGCTTCTTGTTCTTCCTGAATTTGTTTTGACAAGATGCGCACCGCCGCCAGATTGTCTTCCACTTGTTGAAAGGCAGCGAGGACCGTCTGCCGATAGCCGGCGACATCTGCATTGTATAGCGCAACGAATTGAAGTACCGTGGCGCGTCGAAGTCCCGCATCAAACAGCGTTTCCGAGAGCGATGGTCCGACCGACCAAAACCGGCTCGGCCAATCAAAAAGCTTTGTAAATGCCGAGCTTTCAAAACCTCCCTGGGCGCCTAACGTCAAGGTGGGATAGTACGCTGCCGTGGCGATTCCGATCTGCGCGTTAGCGGCGGCCATAGCCCGCTCAGAAGCCGCGATGTCCGGCCGGCGTTCGAGAAGCTGCGAAGGCACACCAATCGGAATTACCGGCGGCGCCAATTCCAAGGGTTTAAAAGGAAGCGAAAAGCTTGAAGCCGTGGTGCCGATAAGTACGGCGATCGCGTGCTCGAATTGCGCCCGAGCGACTCCCAGATTGGTGCCGGCGGCGACAGCACTCTGCAACGCATTTTGCGCTTGAACGAGCGAGATTTGATCGTCAACTCCGGTTTCGTATCGGGCACGGGTCAGTTCAACGGATTTCTGATCCGCGTCAATGGTCTCGTTAAAAACTTTCAGTAAGGCATCCTGACCGCGAAGTTCAAACAGAAAAACCGCGAGGCTGGCCTGTTCGGTCAGCCGTTCGTTTTCGAGATCGGCGGCACTGAGCTGCGCATTATATTGTTCTTCGTGAATGGTGTTGCGAATCCGGCCCCACAGATCCGGCTCCCAGGAAACCGCAACGGGAAGCGAAAAGAGCGAAATTTGCTGGCCACCCCCGGTCGCCACCGGCGCGCCCGTTCCACTCGCTGTAGCCGCCGCTGAATTGCCCAAGTTCGCAGACGAACGTGATCTTTGGTAGGCGGGCGTCGTCCCTATGGTGGGATAGAGTTGCGAGTGCGCCTGCGCAATCAGCGTGCGCGCTTCCATGAAGTTTTCAAATGCCTGCTTGATATTTTGGTTGTTAACGTTGAGTTTTTCTTCCAGCTCATTCAATTCCGGATCGTTGTAAATCTCCCACCACTTGCCACGCAACATCGCATCCTGGGGATTCGCCACTTTCCACTGGTCAGAACCCGGGAACTGAGTTGGCGATTCTTTGTAAGTACCGGGCGGCGGCTGAGGTGTGGCGGCCGGGGCGTGATATTTAGGTCCTACCGTGCAGCCGACAAACAACACAGCCGCGATTGCGGCGCTGGCTAACACTCTCGGGTGAACGTTGATCATAGTCATGACGATCCGGCTAGTCGGCAGCCGAGGGCGCTGGCGAGGCTCCCTCTGGATGAAATGTGTCGCGCTCTTTTCCCAGAATGCGAAGGCGCAGACGATCCAGCGTGAGATAAACGACCGGCGTGGTATAGAGCGTGAGCAGTTGGCTCATGATCAGCCCACCAACGATGGTTATGCCCAGCGGACGGCGTAGCTCGGAGCCCGTGCCCGTCCCAAAGGCCAAAGGCAGCGCGCCGAAAAGCGCCGCCATCGTCGTCATCAGGATCGGACGAAAGCGCAACATGCAAGCTTCGAAAATAGAGTCCTCAGTGCTCAGGCCGCGTTCCCGTTCGGCTTGTAGCGCAAAATCGACCATCATAATCGCGTTTTTCTTTACGATGCCAATCAGCAACACGATGCCGATGATGGAAATGACATTGAGATCCTCTTTGAAGAGCATCAAAGCGAGAATGGCGCCGACGCTGGCGGAGGGCAACGTGGAAATGATCGTCAGTGGATGAATGAGGCTTTCGTACAGTACGCCCAAAACAATGTAGACCGCGAGAAGTGCGGTGAGTACAAGATATTTTTCGTTTGCGAGCGATTGCTGGTAAGCCTGCAACGTGCCCGCGAAAAACCCTTGAAGCGACACTGGAGCGCCGATGCGCTGCTTCATCTGATCGATGCGTAGAGTGGCTTCGCTCAGCGAAACTCCTGGCGCGAGATTGAAAGAGACGGTGACCGAGGGAAACAATCCGGTGTGATTGAGAGCCAGCGGTATTGTATTCGTTCGGGTTGTGGCCATGGTGAATAGTGGCGTATTCCCGGTGGCCGTAACGCTGCTGCTCCCCGTGGGATGAAAATAGATATCGTTGAGTCCATCAGGGGTTTGCGAATACTGGGGATCGACTTCCAAAACGACGTAGTACTGGTTCAACTGCGTGTAGATGATCGACACTTCCGATTGGCCAAATGCGCTGTAGATTCCCGCGTCGAGAGATTGCGCGGTTTGTCCAAGTTTCGCGGCCGTGACCCGGTCATAGTTCAGAAGAACATCCAAGCCCCCGTTTTGTTGGTCGGAGTTCACGTCCTGCAAGCCAGGAATACGTTTCATTTCGGCGAAGACCCGAGGTCCCCAAGTGCTCAAGTCCGAAATAGTGTCCGACTGAATGGTGTATTGATAGAGAGCGGAGCTGTTGCGTCCGCCGATGCGCAGATCCTGCGCTGCCTGAAGAAAAATGGAAGCTACGGGTAGTCGATTCAGCTGCGGGCGCAGACGATTGATGATTTCCGGGGCCTGGATTTTGCGTTCTGATAATGGCTTAAGCGCAATGAAAATAAAGCCAGTGTTGGTGGCTCCGCCTCCTCCGGTAAAGCCCATCACATTCTGAACGGCGGGATCCTTAGTGATCACCCCTTCGATCTTTTGGATCGACTCATTCATGGCCGGGAAGGAAGCATCTTGAGGCCCCTGCAGGCCTCCCGAGAGCACGCCAGTGTCTTGTTGGGGAAAGAAACCCTTGGGAATTTTATAGACCAACGCGATGTTGAGGACAATGGTCAGGAAAAGAACGGTGAGCGTGAGGAACGAATTTTGTAAGACCCAACGAAGGCTTCCCCGGTAGCCCGACAACAATCCTTCAAACACTCTTTCCGATGCGCGGTATAGCCAGCCATGTTGGCGAGTGTGTTCGTTTCGAAGCAGGTACGCACACATCATCGGCGTAGTGCTCAGCGAAATCACCATGGAAACGAGAATCGCGGTGGACAGCGTAATCGCAAATTCGCGGAACAGACGCCCGACAATTCCACCCATCAGCAAAAGCGGAATGAATACCGCGATCAACGAAATGCTGATCGAAAAAACCGTGAACCCAATTTCCTTTGCGCCTTTGAGCGTCGCGGCAAACGGATCCATCCCCTCTTCAAGATGCCGGGTGATGTTCTCCATCACCACAATGGCATCGTCCACCACGAAACCGGTAGAGATGGTCAGCGCCATCAGCGAAAGATTGTCCAGGCTATAGCCGCACAGATACATAACCGAGAATGTTCCGATCAGAGAAACGGGCACAGCAACCGCCGGAATTAGAGTGGCCCGTCCGTTCCGTAAAAAGATGAACACCACGACAATTACCAGCACGATCGAAAGGCTCAGTGTGCGTTCCACATCACTTACCGACGCACGGATCGTGGTGGTGCGATCTAAGACTAACGTGGTCTCAATGCCTTGCGGGATCGAGGCCTTAAGGGAAGGCAGCTCCGCGCGAATGCGGTCGACGGTATCAATAATATTGGCGCCCGGCTGCCGAAAAATAATCAGCAAGATGGCGCGCTTGCCGTTCAGATATCCCGCGGCGCGAACGTTCTGTACTGAATCGATCACATCGGCAACATCCACCAAGTGAATGGCCGCTCCATTTTTGTAGCCAACGACCACCGGCTTGTAGTCTTCCGCGTGCGAAATTTGGTCATTCGCCAGAATGTCCGCGGTTGTACTGCCGTTTGTGATCTGCCCTTTAGCCAGGTCCGAGTTTTGCAGACGTAGCACCGACTGGACATCGGTCATCGCCAGTCCGTAGCTCGCCAGTTTTGTAGGATTGACCTCAACGCGGACCGAAGGCAAAGCGCCCCCGCCGACGTTCACCTGCCCTACACCTTGAATTTGCGAAAGTTTTTGTTGAATAACAGTCGAGGCTTCGTCGTAGAGCTTGTCCGGCCCATATTTATTGGAGGTCAGGCCCAGAATCATGATGGGCGAATCGGCAGGGTTGACCTTGCGATACGTCGGATTGGCGGGGAGGTTCGCAGGTAAATATGTTCGCGCCGCATTGATGGCGGCCTCGACGTCTCGCGCGGCTCCGTCAATATTTCGGCTGAGATCGAACTGAATCGTCACCGCAGTTGTCCCCAAACTGCTGGACGATGTCATTTCCGTAACTCCGGCGATATGGCCAAACTGACGCTCGAGAGGAGGGGCCACCGAAGACGCCATAATCTCCGCACTGGCTCCAGGTAAGCTAGCGCCTACGGAGATGGTCGGAAAATCCACCTGCGGCAACGGCGACACCGGAAGCACTTGAAACGCGATAGCTCCCGCGATGGCGATGGCAATGGTTATAAGCGTCGTCGCTACCGGCCGGCGGATAAAAGGGGCGGATACGTTCATGTTGACTCTGCCGTTTGCGGTTCGCCGCCGGTATTCAACACATGAGATTTTCGCGAAAAGCGCTGCGCGATTCGGTCGAAGAAGATGTAAATAACCGGCGTCGTGTACAGCGTAAGCACTTGGCTCACTAGCAGGCCGCCGACCATTGCGATGCCCAGCGGCCGTCGAAGTTCAGAACCAATTCCTTTTCCGAACGCCAGCGGCAGGCCGCCTAGTAACGCGGCCATCGTAGTCATCATGATGGGCCGGAAACGAAGCAGGCAGGCCTCATAGATGGCGTCTGTCGAGTTTTTTCCGTGATTGCGTTCAGCATCCAAAGCAAAATCGACCATCATAATGCCGTTCTTCTTGACGATGCCGATCAGCAGCACCAATCCGATGATGGCCACGACGCTCAGGTCCTGACGAAAAAGTATCAATGCCAGAAACGCGCCAACGCCCGCAGAAGGCAGCGTGGAAAGAATCGTAATCGGATGGATGAAGCTTTCATACAACACGCCTAGGACGATGTACACGGTGACCAACGCAGCGAGAATCAGCAGGGGCATGTTCGAAAGCGAGTTTCGAAACGATGCCGCCGTCCCCTGAAAATCAGCCTGCAAACTGGCCGGCATATGCATATCTTCCTGAACCTTGGTGATGGCCGAGATAGCGCCGCCCAGCGCCGCGTTCGGAGCCAGGTTAAAAGAAACCGTAATGGCCGGAAATTGTCCTTGATGATTGATCGAAAGCGCCTGGGTTCTAACTTCGAAATGCGAAAATGCCCCGAGCGGCACGGCATTGCTCTTAGCCGAACTGGTTATTCCTGCGGAAGTCGCGCCCTTGCTTGAGGTTGCGCTCGAGGAGCTGGACGTAATCGCGTTCACGGGAGGAGTTAGAACATTCGCCGAAGCAGTATAAAGAGGCGAAGTGGTCGTCGCATTGGATCCCGCCGACGTAGAACCCTGCCCACTGGAACTCGCTGCGGCTCCCGACGTGCCGGAAGCAGCGTTCGCTTGAATATACAATTTGTTCAACTTGTCCGGATCCAGGGCAAACTGCGGCTCGGATTCCAAAATTACGTGGTACTGGTTCAACTGCGTATACATTGTGTTGATTTGCCGCTGGCCGAAAGCGTCGTATAACGTATTGTCGATCGTGGTTGGCGCGATTCCCAGCCGCGAAGCCGTCGCGCGATCGATCACCAGATACACCGCAAGCCCCCCTGGTTGCTGGTCCGTCGCCACATCTTCCAGTTCCGGCAATTTCTTTAAATTGGTCACGAAGCGATTGGTCCAGTCGGCCAGTTCGTTCGGGTCGGGATCTTCGAGCGTGTACTGGTATTGCGTGCGGCTAACGCGATCATCCACGGTGATGTTCTGCACCGGCTGCATATACATCTGAATTCCCTGCACATCATTCAGCTTGGTCTGCAGCCGTCGGATAACGTCCGACGCGTCGAGGTCACGCTGCTCCAGCGGCTTCAGATTGATAGACAGCCTGCCGCTGTTGGTGGTGATGTTGGTTCCGTCAGCACCGATAAACGAAGAAAGGCTCTGCACAGCGGGGTCCGCCAGAATGACGTCGGCGATTTCCTGCTGCTTCGCAGCCATTGCTGCGGGCCCAATCGTCGGCGGCGCCTGCGAAATGCCTTGAATGATCCCCGTGTCCTGAACCGGGAAAAATCCTTTGGGAATGATGATATAGAGGAAAATCGTGAGCACTAGAGTTCCCAGCGCGATCATCAGCGTGATGAACTGGTGCCCAAGCACGAACTTCAAGGTGCGGCCGTAAAAGGCGATCATGCGCTCGAACATGTGCTCCGAAGCCACGTAAAAACGCCCCTGTTTTTCCTTGGGGTTGTGCTTCAGGATGCGCGACGCCATCATCGGCGTGAGCGTCAAGGAAACGACCGCGGAAACCACAATGGTCACCGCCAAGGTAACTGCAAATTCCCGGAACAAGCGGCCGACAACATCTCCCATGAAAAGCAGCGGAATCAGCACCGCGATCAAAGAAACCGTCAACGACAAAATCGTGAACCCGATCTGCTCGGCTCCCTTCAAAGCCGCCTCCATTGGAGGATCGCCGGCTTCGATATATCGTGAAATGTTTTCGACCATCACGATCGCGTCGTCCACGACGAAGCCCGTTGAAATCGTAAGCGCCATCAACGACAAGTTATCCAGGCTATAGCCCAGCGCGTACATCGCAGCGAAGGTGCCTACCAACGACAACGGCACGGCTACGCTGGGAATAATCGTCGCGTATAGGTTTCGCAGAAAAAGAAAGATCACCAGGACGACCAGCGCAACGGTCAGCATCAACTCAAACTCAACGTCGGATACCGATGCCTGAATCGGCGTAGTAAGGTCGGTTAGCGTAGTAACGTCAATTCCCTTCGGCAGGTTCGCTTCGAGTTGCGGAAGCAGCGCCTTAATGCGCTTCACAACGCTGATCGTATTTCCGCCCGGCTGCCTCTGCACGTTTACAATGACCGCGGGCGTTTTGTTCATCCACGCAGCCTGATACTTATTCTCAATTCCATCCACGATCTTGGCCACGTCGGTAAGCATCACCGGCGCCCCGTTGCGATAAGCGACCACTACATTCCGGTAGTCCTTGCTGGTAACCAGCTGATCGTTCGCATCGATTTGATAGTCCTGTCGCGGTCCGTCAAAATTCCCCTTGGCCGCATTTACACTGGATTGCGTCACCGCCGTCCGCAAGTCCTCCAGATTGATCCCATAAGACGACAGCGCCGCCGGATTCGCCTGGATTCGAACCGCCGGCTTTTGCCCTCCGCTGATCGTCACTAGTCCAACGCCGCTCAGCTGCGAAATCTTCGGCGCCAGCCGGGTATCTACCAGATCTTCCACTTGCGAAAGTGGAAGGGAACTCGAGGTAATCGCCAAAGTCAGCACCGGCGCGTCCGCGGGATTGGTCTTGCTGTAAATCGGTGGCGCAGGCAAATTGGCCGGCAAATAACTCTGAGCGGCGTTGATCGCCGACTGCACCTCTTCTTCGGCGATGTCAATGTTCAGCGACAAAGCGAACTGCAGCACGACGACGGAAGTGCCACCCGAACTACTGGAAGTCATCTGACTCAGCCCTTGCAATTGCCCGAACTGCCGCTCCAAAGGCGCTGTTACCGTGGTCGCCACAACATCCGGGCTAGCCCCGGGGTAAAACGTCAAAACTTGAATTGTCGGGTAATCGACTTCTGGCAACGCCGACACCGGCAGCTGCGTATAGCTGACAATCCCCACCAGCAAGATCGCCGCCATCAGCAGCGCTGTCGCCACCGGTCTCAAAATAAAAGGACGTGACGGACTCAAGGAGCGCTACTCCCCTGTGTGTTTTGCGGGATAGGAGTTTTCGACACCACAACCTTGGAATTATCCTGCAACTTATCAAAGCTGCTATTCGCCAACACATCCCCAGGAGAAATACCGGTCACTTGCGTAGTCCCGCCATCCGTAACGCCAGTCTTAATGTTGCGCAAGTGTGCCGTATCATCCTGGATTACATAAACAAACGCAGTTTGCCCATTGTGCTGAATCGCAGAGCTAGGAATCAGCGTAGCGTCGGGCAGCGTATTCACCAGCAGCCGAACGTTCACAAATTGGTTGGGGAACAACGAAAGATCCTTATTCTCAAACAAACCACGCGCCTTCACCGTTCCCGTGGTGGTATCAATCTGATTGTCAATCGTCAGTAATTTCCCCGAAGTAATCTTCTTCTGCCCACCGCGATCAAAAGCATCAACGGTAAGCACCGCGCCCTTATGCAAGCGATCCTGCACCGGCCCGAGACTGTCTTCAGAAATCGTGAAGATCACAGTAATCGGCTGAATCTGCGTAATCACCGCCAGCGTCAAAGTCCCCGACGACTGCACCACATTCCCGGGATCCACCAATCGCAATCCAACTCTCCCCGTAATCGGCGCATTAATATGGCAAAAATCCACCTGCACCTGGTCAAACTGCACCATGCCCTGATCCAGCTTCACCGTACCCTGATCCTGCAATACAATTTTCTGCTGATCGTCTAAAGTCTGCTTCGGTATCGCATTCCGATTCCAGGCGTCCTGGTAGCGTTCCAAATCCATTCTCGCCTGCCCCAAAATATTTTCGTCGCGCTCCAGCGTGCCCTGAGCCTGCAAAAGCGTCGCCTGATAAGGGCGCGCATCAATATCAATCAACGGATCGCCTTTGCGAACAATCTGCCCTTCCTTGAAATGGACTTCCGTAACAATTCCATTCACCTGGCTGGTAATCGAAGACGTATAAACCGGCGTGACAGTGCCAATCGCATCCAAATACACTCCGATGTCGCCCTTCGTAGCCGTCGCCGTAGTCAGCGTAACCGGCCCGAATCCACCACCCTTGGGCGATTTCTTAGTAGCCGCCGTATCATCGTGGTGTCGCAATACCAGCAAGAACCCTCCGCCGAAGATAATTAGCAGCAGGATCCACACAATAATCCGCACGGTTTTATGCTGTGTAGGCGGTGGAGGAGGAAGTTGGTGGTCCGGCCCAACGTGTGGGCGCTCATTCGGATCGGCGGGCAATCGGAATCCTCATTATTCAATAAGTTCGGACCGTCTCACACTTGTCCGTATTCTACTGACGGATTTTGGCCCCGGTTGGATACACACCTTGCAAAAATAGCTCCCCCCTCAGACACGCAACTCCGCTTGTCATAAGGGTTTAACTTAGATGATCGGACTAGGGATTTTGGCGGCAGCACCCCGCGCTCTGCACCCTATCGGTGGGTAGCGCTGGGCTTGTACGCTAGCGCATGACGGGGTCCGCGGAGCCCTGCGGCCCGGTAAGCCGCACGGAATTTCGCACCGCTCAACGCCAATGCAGCAAAGCATCTCCCACCGGCCCAATATCCAAAGACAACTGCCGTTCCGGCCGCGAGCAATCCAAAGCCGTATTCGCCTGATACAAGTCCTGCACCGGCGTCCGATAAGGCGGATCCGCAACGCTGATCTGCAACAACACCGGCCCGCCTTTAAAATTCTCGAGTGTTGTCACCCCATCCTTGGTCCAAAGCGACTGGTTCTCCCCATTCACCAAGATATCGTAGGCCCGAGACGTCGCCTTCTTAGCCGTGTAATGCACCTGCACATTGATCGTGCAAGCCCCGCCCCTCCCTACATCCACCCGCTCCGCCTTGGCAACCTGCACCTGCGTCAACATCTGCGACTGAATCGATCCTGCGAATCCCAGCGCCGCCTTTCCCAAAGGCTGCTTCTCAAAAGGTCGGCTACCATTCGTCCGCGTCATAGCCGAATAAAGATACCCTCCCTGCCGGATCGTGTTTGAACTCGAGCTCCCAAAAGCCAGCCCGCCCTTAGCCGCATCTAGCAAAGCATCGTTGTGACTAACCTTCGCACTGTAAGTCGAAGCTCCCGCCATTTCCTTCGCAGTCTGCGCATCCAACAATTTAGCTTCCACGTGCAAAATGTAATCACCCTTCTGGGGCTTATCGGTGGGCAACAGCGTAGTCACCAGCACACTATCCACTCCTGCCGACTGCGTATATTCCAGCATCGATTCCGGAATCAACGGACTATAAAGCCCACCAGGATTCAACAGCACAATCTCAAACGGCGCCCCCACCAGCTTGTCATAAACCATAGCCGTCATATTCTGAGCAAATTGCTGGCCATAAGAATCCCCGGTAGTATCAAACGTGGGCATAATGCCAACAATTCTCTTCCCGCCACTCTCCTGCGCGCTCGTACGCGCTGCCCCAACGAACAGGAGACATATCATCAAGCCTCGTGCGAACCTCATCTTCATCCCCCCCGCAGAGAGGCGCGCGTCCGGCACGCCTCGCGCTTCGCAGCCCACTCTAATGTGGAGCAGGCGTTGCCGTTGATGTCTTCTTCACCGCAGTCTTCGTCGTAGTCTTAGCCGGCTCCGAAGTCGTGGTTGCTCGACCGCCCTCCGAAGTTCCAGTAGCCCGCGCCACCACTTCCGCCGCGCTCGCGGCACCGACGCTCGCCTGCGTTACATTAAGCGAATCCACATTTTTCGTAGTAATCACCGAAGCCGGCGGCATGTACCAACTCTTGTCCCCGATCAGCAAAAAGTAGTCGTAGATGATGTACATGTTCCCAGGCAGCTGCCCCATATGCTGGCGCTGATAAAGCGCCACATACGTCTTCAGCTCTTTCTTGATCTGATCCTGCAACCCCGGATCATTCTGCGAAATCTGAAACAACGCATCTTCCAAATGCGGCTCCGCATAAGCCCCGCGGTCCGCATCGTACTGAATTGCCTGCAGAAACTCCCCCATAGCCGCCTGTTTTTCTTCCGGCGTACGCCCAGTAGCGATCATCACCTGTCCCAAATAGTAGTGCGCTCGCGGATCATTGGTCCGTAATTTCACCGCCTGATCCAGGTCGTCCCGAGCCTCGTCATACAAATCGTAATCCAGCGCAATCACGCCGTTATCCCGCTTCAGAGCCGACATCAGCAATTGAAACTCTGGGCCAGAACTAATCAAACCCTTCTTAGCCCGCGCCTCCAGATCCGCCTTATAGGCCGAAGTGATCAGCCGGGTAATCTGCGCCTGTCGTTCCCGCGTCCGTTCCGGTTTCCCAATAAATCCCAACCCCACGCGGCTATCACGACCCACCAAATTATCCAGGCGCGCATACATTCGAGGAATCTCACGTGCATCGTAATTTTGCTCCAGCATATATTTCAGTCCGGCCTCATCCGCTTCATCCTCATAAACCGCGGACCACTCCGTAGGTTGAAATCGATTTCGAAACAAAAACCCCCCCGCGATTCCTCCAGCCGCCCCGATCCCAGCTCCAATCAAAGCCCCGGAATATCCGCCAACCGCTCCCCCGATGGCCGCGCCGCCTACCGCCGAAGCCACCCCAAAAATCGTCCGCTTCTTGCCGACCTCCGCAGTCTTCTCCCGATCGAATTCCTCCTCAAGAATTTCATTGCGGATGGTGTTGTACGTATGCCGCTTCTCAACGTGCGCAATCTCGTGCCCCAGCACGTAAGCCAACTGCGCCTCGCTGTCCAGCATCGACACTAATCCCGTCGAAATATAAATCGTCCCGGTAGTAAGCGCCTCCGCCCGCGGAACCGGATCCAGCAGCAACCGGAACGAATACAAATTCGGCGAACCCGGCGGCACAATCTTCTGCCCCAGCGAGTTCACATACCGCACCAAAATCGGATTGTTATACAACTCCCCAAAATTCTGCCGAAACGTAGCCAACTCCGCAGGAGACAATTCCCCCACCCGCGTCGACTGGTTCACGTTAAACGCGAATTCCATATCCGCCCGCCGGTGTGCATCCCAGGTATCCTGAATCCTGTGAATCACCTCAGGCCGTTGCGCAATCTCCCCCAATTTCTTTTTATCCTTATCGTTAAACTCGGTCGCCGTCTGCGCAAACAGCGGCGAGGTCGCAAATAACAAAGCAAACAACACGGTCGCAAATCGGACGATAGCCGTAGGCCGAATCATTGAACTCCTCCTGTGTTCCCGCGAACAAAATAGTTTTCGAGCGCAGTGTGATACTTAAGTTTTCGGAATTCTGGCAAACAGCGCCCGGAGAGGCTACACGCAACTAATACCCCGCTGCCATTTTTGTCAAGCAAAATGGTTTCATTTCACGATGACAACGGAGGAGGGTTCCACTACAATCTGCACACTCGTTCAGTCCCCGTAGGTGAGCCTAATTTGAAGAAGTTCCGTATCCCGGATTCGACGCGCATCGCTGCCGCCGTGTCGTTGACGCTCTGCTCCGTCGCCCTGTTGTTTCCCGCCGCCGCCGCTGACATTGTCGAGCCCATCACCCTGGAGATTCCCCAAATGCAATTGCAACTCGAACCAAACGGCGCCGCTGTCATCGCCTCCACCAACTTCGATCAGATCCTGATCCACATAGCAAAAAATCCAACGCAACTTACCCCCGGCACGATCTATACCAAAATCAACACCCAAGCCGCCAACACCATCATGACCACAACCTCGACGTCCGACGGAATCTTGGGTAAGCTCGATCTAAGCCACCGCGAAGGCTTTCATCTCCAACCGGGCCGCAACTCCGTAGAAGTTTCTTACACCGACCTAATGAAGCGCATCCACTACGCCTCGTTTCTCCTGCAGACTTCCGCCACCACCACAACGCGCGACCAAAAGCGCGCCGCCATCATTCCCGATCGCCCAGTACCAGGCGCCGACAAATATGCAGTAGTAGTCGGCATAGCCCGCTATTCCGACACCGCCGACGGCCTAACCAACCTGCAATTCGCCGACCGCGACGCCCAGGATTTCCGTGACTTCTTACTCTCCCCGGACGGCGGCACCTTCCCGAGGGACAACATCCGCCTACTCCTGAACGAAGACGCCACCTCTCAAAACCTAAGAAGCGCCCTATTCACCTTCTTAACCAAAGCCCAACCCCAAGACGAAGTAGTCCTCTACATAGCAGGCCACGGCGCCCCGGATCCTAACGACCCTCGCAATCTGTATCTGTTGACCTACGATACGAAACTAGAGGATATGGGCGGCACAGCCTTCCCCATGTACCAACTCCAAGACGTCTTCACTCGCGTGATCAAAGCCAAGCGCGTAGTCACGTTCGCCGACACCTGCCATAGCTACGGCTTCAGCGGCGCCGGCGCCCACACCAAAAAATCCAACAATCTTGTCAACCAATACCTCTCCCACTTCGCCAACGACTCCGATCGCGCTGTAATCACCGCCAGCGACGTCAGCCAACTCTCCTATGAATCCGACCAATGGGGCGGCGGCCACGGCGTCTTCACCTTCTACTTGCTAAAAGGTCTCCACGGCGAAGCCGACGCCAACAAAGACGGCACCGTGACCGCAGGCGAACTCTTCAACTACGTCCACGACAGCGTAGACAAAGCCACCGAAGGCAACCAAAGCCCCATGGCGCTCCCCGGCCTTGCCGAACATCTCCCCCTGTCCGGGGTAGGCCTACGCAAATCCGCCAAGTCCGCAAGCATTTTCGACTCCCCCGCCAACGCCTTCCTTCGAGCCTCGGTAGGGGCGGGGTTCACCCCGCCCGGCCGGAGCCACCCCGCAGCTGCCCCCGCCGAGCAACCAACCCAACCGTGATGTAAATGGCGAATCATCTATTTCCCCCCCCAGCACTTATAGCGGCCGCCGACCGTGGCGTGCGCCTCTGCGGTCGAGCAACCACCCACCGTGCACCTCAAGTCTCGAAACCCGATCACCTACCAGAAGCCAAACAATTCGCGCAATCCGCTTTCGATGACACCAAAAATTGAAAATCCCAAAACGACCGCCCACGAGACGCGATCACTCTTTACCGGTCGCGCTTGGCTGATAATTCCCGCGCTAGCAATATTCCTAGCCGCAACCGTCGCTATCATCGACCAACAAGGTATGTTCCACAAACTAGACCTGCAAACCTTCGACCTGCTAGTAGCCACCCAACACCCCGCCCCGGCAAGTAATTCCGTCCTAAACGTGGACTTCGACGAATCCACCGTCCGCCGCTACGACGCCTTCCCCATCAAACGCCTCCTGCTCGCCGACGTAATCAAAAAAATCTCCATAGGCAAACCCTCGGCCATAGGCGTAGACATCATCCTCGACCAATCTCGCAACGACTCCGATGACGCCAAACTAGCCGCCACTATCGAAGACGCCGGAAACGTAATCCTAGTAAGCGAATATGGCTTCAACGACCATCCTCGCAATGAACCTCTCGAGATCTTCGCGAAAGCCGCCGCAGGCGTAGCCTTCGGCGATCTGGTAATCGATGACGACGGCGCCGTCCGCCGCATGTTCCTGCGCATAACCACACCCGACTACAAAGCTCTCTCCCTCCCCGTAGCTCTTGCCGACTACGCCTCCAACCAACATTTGCGCCCAGGCGACCGCAATTTCCTACTCTTCGGCTCGACCAAACTCCCCCTAGCCTCGACGCGCCCCGACACTGCATGGGTACACTCGTACCCGTCCACCCCCACGCACATAATTCCCGTGGAAACGCTTCTCTCCGCCACTTTTGATCCATCAGTTTTTGCCGGAAAAGTTGTCTTGGTGGGTCAATCCAGCGAAATGGGCAAGGATCTTTTCGCCACTCCAGCCACTCGTGCTCGCGCGATCATCCCCGGGCGCACTATGCTTTCCGGCGCGGAAATTCACGCAGCCGCAACAGCCGCCCTCCTGAAGAAAGACTTCCTCCGCACTGTCCCTTTCTTTCCGCGCTTCGCCGTCGGTTTCGGGTTGGCTCTGTGCATCACCGCCCTCACCTTCCACTACCGCTGGTATGTCGCTCTCTCCCTGTGTCTAGCACTGATCGCCGGCGTCTTTTTCACAGCCGGCTTACTTTTTTCGCACCATCAACTCTGGATGCCTTTCGTCAGTATCGAAGCCTGCCTCCTCGCCGCCCTGCCCGCAGGCCTAGGCTACCGTTCCATCGAAGAGCGCCGCCTGAAAAACGCCATGCAAGCCGAGCGCCGCCAACTAATGAACCTCTTCGAACGTTACGTCTCCCCTGACGTAGCCGCCGAAATCTGGAAAAATCGCGACCAAATCGTCCTGGCCGGCGAAGAGCGGGTAGCCACTATCCTGTTCTCCGACATCCGCAACTTCACCGCCACAACCGCCGGCGTCCCCTCCAAAGAAGTCCTAGCCTGGCTAAACCGCTATCTGACCGCCATGGGCGAAGTCATCAAGCAAAATCGGGGCTTCCTAAATAAATTCATAGGCGACGGCATCATGGTCATCTTCGGCGCCCCGCTGACCGAAGGCACTCAGGAAGACGCCTGCCGCGCAGTCCGCTGCGCCCAAGAAATGCTGGCCGCCGTCGACCAGTGGAACGCCAACAAACCACCCGCCGACCCCCCGTTAAAAATCGGCATAGGCATCCACACCGGCCAGGTCACCGCAGGCAACGTAGGCTCCCCAGACCGTCTGGAATATTCCGTAATCGGCGAAGCCGTAAATCTAGCCTCCCGACTAGAATCCCTAACCAAACAATTCCACACCTCGCTCGTCCTAAGCCCCACAACCTGGGAACAAGTCCGCGATCAATTCCCCACGGTTCCGATAGGCGAAGCCCAGGTCCGCGGCTTCACCACCGCCATTCCCTTGTATACTGTCAAAAACGCCCCAGCCGAGGTCCATCCGTGATGAAGCTCGCCATAACCTGCTCATTGCTTACGGCCACATTCCTGATCCAGCCAACTCACACCCAAAATGGCGCCACGGCAGAGTCGAATGTGGAGGCAAATGTAGGGGTGCGCTCTAGCGCGACCCAATCGATCACCGGCAACCAACCCTCCGCCGAACCAACTTCGATCCTCACTACCCGCCCACAACAATCGCAAGCCACCCCCGATCCAAAATCTCCCCCTCCTGCCTCGAATAACAAGCCCAAACGAAAAGTCCTAGACGCCGACCTCTCCGGCTTCGACATCTCCGACCCCAAGTCCAACAAGAAAGTAACTACCATGCTAGGCGGCAGCCGCACCGCCGCAGTCCCCTCCGCGACGCTGCTAGCCCCAAAACGCGCAAAATTCTACGGCCAATCCGCCACCTTCGACTGGTCCTTCACAGGCCACAACGAAGGCTATGTCCTAATCATCACCGACGAAGACGAAACCCAACTCGTCCACCTGCAACTGCAAGAAACACGCTATCGCCTCGACACTTCCGCGATAAAATTCCAACCAGGCCAGACCTACTACTGGCGAGTTCAAGTCCTTCCTAATCCTTTGGCCAGCGAACCCTTGGAATTTGAAGTAGTCTCCGCACAAGAACAACAAGCCATCACCAAAGCAATCGCCGCAATTCCCACAACCAATCCGTACCAATCAGCCTTGGCAAAAGCCCAGATCCTAACCGACCGCCGCCTCTGGTTCGACGCCCTAGGCGCCTACGACGACCTGATCGCCAAATATCCCGACCGCTCCGAGCTCTACAACCAAAGAGGCGCCATCTACGCCCAAATTCCAGCAACAAAATCCCAATCCGAATCGGACTTCGCTCGCGCCGACAAATCCCCCCAATAACCCGATCCTCCAAAATGCCATCGTAATTATGTCCGCTGGAAAGCTAGCGCCCGGGCCTCCCACGCTTCGGTTAGACAATAGAGAAGTGAAATGAGAGAAGTGAAATGAGAGAAGTGAAATGAGAGAAGTGAAATGCGCGCGGCACCCAGTTCGCCGCATCCCTTCAAGCCGAATTCCGAACAAGTCTTTCCCAACCTCCGATGTCCGATCGCTCGAGTAGCCCAAACAATCCTGTCGTTGCGCCCTTTAAACTGGGCTGGCAGTAAGCAGACGAGCAAGGACGTACCCGCGTAGGGGCAACAAGGCCGATCAGGCCAGCCCCCATCAAAAACCACGGACACTGCTGTCCGGTAGCTTCATGCGAGAAGTTTCTGTTATCGTAAAGCATTTAGTTTCAGTACTATAGACCATTCAACAGGCGCCTTAATTCGCTTCACCGATCACTGTCGATGCTGGCCGCACCCGGGCTCGAAGATCGGAAATGCCAAGGGGCCTGAAACCACTCAGGCCCGCTCCAGAAACTCCCCCAGCAGCATGTGAAAATGATGCACTCCATTCTCCCGCTTCACCGAATAGCGTCCGCGGTCATAAAGCGCCGATTGCAACCCTCGCTGCACGCTTTCGCAAAGCCCAATGTCTTCCTGCTGCACCTCGTCGCTGAACGCGATCGCCCGTTTTTTCCGTTCTTGCACCTTATCCGAATCAACGTCATGGAAAAACCACTCGAAGATCGTCAAAGTCTTGTCCTGCGAAAGCGGCACGATCAAATTCGTTGAAACATTGTCCGGGTAAATATTCAGCATCAAATTAGGGAAAATCCAAAAATACAAAGCCTCCTGCGCAGTATTGCCTGGAGCATAAAAGCGATCGGCGGACTCCTTCGCCTTTATCGCTCGGATCGGCGCGAACTGCTGGGAATGATAGCGAAATGTATCCGTGCGGTACTGCGCGTAGTCGATCTCCCGCATCAAGCCAGGATGCGCGATCGGGATGTGATAACCCTCGAGATAGTTATCGACATAAACTTTCCAATTGCAGTTGATGACGTAGTCTCGCCGCTCCGCAAACTGCAAGTCTGCAAACTTGAAGCCCCGCGCTTGTTCCGGAATATCTCCGAGATAGGCCGCAAGCGTCACCGCACCCGTGTCGAAATTGACGAAAATCAGTTGTTCCCAAGTCTCTAATCGCAGCGGCACCATCCCCATCGTGCTGCAATCGAAAAATTCCACGCCTTCGACGTCCGGCGTCCCAATGAGCCGCCCATCCAACGTATACGTCCAGCCGTGATACCCGCATCGCAAAACATTTTTGCAGCCGCTTCCCGACGCGATTGGGCCAGCCCGATGCCGGCAAACATTACTGAAGGCCCGCAGTACCCCGTGCTTGTCGCGCGTCACGACGATCGGCTCGCCGGCCACCTCCGCGGTAAAAAAACTCTCGGGATCCGCGATGGTCCGCTTAACGCCTTCGACTTCGCCGCAAGCGTGGTCCAAGGTCCCCACAAGCTGCCACGTGCGACGAAAAATCCGCCCCTTCTCTACATCGAGAATCGCCGGATCGGTATAAAACCGCGACGCCAGCGTGTGCGCGCATTCGATCTGTTCGTTGACGCCCAGCCGCAAAGGCCGGGGCAAAACCGGGTTGTTATTCATGATCTAAATTCAATTGCGAAGAAAACTGCCAGAGATCGAGACAGGTCAAACCATTTTAAGATCGTGAGCCGCGAGCAGTGCCGGCACCGGGCTTGAGGCCCGGCGGTCCCGACCAACAACCCTAAAACTTCCGCGTTTCCTGCCTTGACCAGCGCTCGACTACGATCTTCGATTCGGTATAAAACTCAACCGCGTCGCGTCCTTGTCCGTGCAAAATGCCAAAGAAGCTTTCCTTCCACCCGCTGAACGGGAAATACGCCATGGGCGCGGCAACACCGATATTGATTCCAATGTTCCCCGCCGGCGCTTCATAGCGAAACTTCCGCGCGGCTGCCCCGCTCGTCGTGAACAGCGATGCCTGATTGCCGTAAGGACTTTTCGCCAAAAACGCCATAGCATCGTCAATCGAATTCGCATGAACCAAACTCAACACCGGCCCAAATATCTCGGTGTGCGCAAGACTGCTCGACAAGGGCAGACCATCCAGCACGGTCGGCTTCAAGAAATTGCCACCGTCGTGATTAGGCACCTTGGCATTGCGACCATCCACCGTGGCCTTTGCACCTTCGCCGATGCCCTGCCCGATCAACGACTCGATACGCTGCTTGCTCTCGTGCGTGATCACCGGCCCCATCTGCACGCCTGCATCGAGACCGTTGCCAATTTTAATCTTCGACGCGGCATCGGCGATCGATTCGCCGAAAGTCTTCTGCGCCTCGCCAATCGTCACCGCTACGGAAACGGCGAGGCAGCGCTGCCCTGCGCAACCAAACGCGCTATCGCTGATAATCTGCGTCGCCAATTCCATGTCCGCGTCAGGCAGCACGACCACATGGTTCTTCGCTCCGCCCTGGCACTGCATACGCTTTCCGCTCGCAGCCGCACGCGCATACACGTGCTTCGCCACGGGCGTCGAACCCACAAAGCTGATCGCCCGGACCTGCGGATGGTCACACAGCGCATCGACGACCGTCTTTCCGCCGTTCACAAGATTCACAACGCCCTTCGGCAGGCCCGTCTTCTCAACCAACTCCATGACGTACCGCATCGTCAACGGCACGCGTTCCGACGGCTTCAGGACAAACGTATTTCCGCAAGCGATCGCGTAAGGCAAAAACCAGAACGAAATCATCCCCGGAAAATTGAACGGCACAATCGCGGCCACCACCCCAAGCGGCTGCCGGATCTGCATCTCATCCACGCCCGGCGTCACATCCTCGAGGTTGTAGCCCTGCATCATCATCGGAATGCCGCAAGCCACTTCGACGTTCTCGATCCCGCGCCGCATCTCCGCTTTCGCTTCCGCGAACGTTTTGCCATTCTCACGTGTGATCAGCCGCGAGATCTCATCAATATGCTCGTCCAGCAAATTCTTAAGCTTGAACAAATACTGAATGCGTTCGCCCGGAGGGGTGCGCCGCCAAGCCGGAAAGGCATCCGCAGCGGCTTGCACCGCAGCATCCACGTCCGCTTTAGTGGAAAGCGGCGTCCGCGCTAGGATTTCAGCGGTCGCCGGATTTGCGACGTCCACATACTCCGTCGCCGAAGATCGATGCCACCCTCCACCAACGTAATTCTGCAAATCGAGGGTCTGTGTGGTCGTTGCGCTGGTCATGGCTCACTCCTGCTTCTGTTACTGCGCGGCTGTTTTCGGAAAAACATCAACATCGCACAGCTTACCAAGAAAATGCGAAGTCTGGATATGGCCGAGGCATGCGAAGGAGCTACGATCGCAAAAACATGCGAGTCAAGATCAACTTGGCGCCAATCGGAGTTATCTGTTGCGAATGGAAGCGAGTGCTTCGTATGCCGCGCCAAGCAGTGGAGCCGATTCGTTGAGTACCACCGACACCGGGATATTCGCGAGCATGCTCTCGAACTTCCATTTGTCCCGGAACGCATTTACGAATCTTCCGTCTTTCATCTTCTCAATAATTTTAACCGCGATGCCGCCGGCGACATAAACCCCGCCGAGCGCCAGCACCTTCAATGCCAGGTTTCCGGCCTCCGCACCGTAAATGGAGGTCCAGAGATCCAGCGTTTCAACGCAGACCGGACAAGTCCTCGCTAATCCTTGTCGGGTTATTTCCGGCGCGGGATCGGCGTCGGGGTCCTCAAAAGAGTAGTGCTTCACTTCCGGCGCCAAAAATTCATGCAGCGTTCGGAAGCCCCGTCCCGAAAGAATCAGCTCCCAACTTACCTGCGGGTAACGCCTGCGCATGAAGCGCAGCAACTCAATCTGCTGTTCGGTATGCGGGGCAAAATCAGAGTGGCCACCCTCGGACGGCACAATGCGGTAGCGCCCGCCGTCCCAAACCAGAATCGATTGACCAAGTCCGGTTCCCGCCGCCAACAGTGCCATGGTGCCGCCAGGTTCCGGCCTTCCCTCATTCAACACGACAAATTCTTCCGCCGCGAGATGCTCGATGCTGTGTCCGGTCGCACCTAGATCGTTCAACAACACGATTTTTTCGACATCCAATTCCCGCTCCAGAATTTTGGCGTCCACGCTCCACGGAAGATTGGTCGCACGCACATGATTGTCGATCACCGGGCCGGCCACTCCGAACCCGGCGGCCACGACGCGATCGGCGGAGACATGGGAGGCAGCTTGCCGCGAAAACTCCTTCACGATCAAATCAAACTGCGCGAATTCCTTGCTCGCAAACCGCTGCTGAAAAATAGTCGTCAGCTTGCCGTTTTTCTCCGAGAAAAGCGCAAGGTTGCACTTCGTGCCGCCCACGTCTCCGGCAAGGATCACCTGTCCCCCTGTCCCTCACGTCTGTAACTTTTACGCTGTTGTGCTTAGGCGCTCGTTGCTGTAGCTATGAATTGAACCACTGTCGGCCTTCGCGTTCCAGTAGCGCGTCGGATTCGCGCGGGCCCCAACTTCCCGCCGGGTACTGCGGTACGTTCGCGGTTTTTGCCGCGCTCCAAACATCCAAAATGGGGTCGACCAACGCCCACGCCGCCTCAACGCTGTCTCCGCGATCGAATAGCGTGGCATCCCCGCGCACGCAATCGCTCAGCAGCGTGGCATAAGCGCTTCGCGCGCCATCGCCGAATCCTTCGCGGTAACTGAAATTCATGGTGACATTTCCAATGTTCATATCCGGCCCCGGCTTCTTGGCCCCAAACGACACCGAAATCCCTTCGTCGGGTTGAATGTTCAAAACCAGACGGTTGGCTTCGACGTCGCGCTCGCGGAATACGATATGAGGAGCGCGCTTAAATTGAATCACAATCTCGGTCGTGCGTTTCGCCAGGCGCTTGCCGGTGCGCAAATAAAACGGAACGCCCGCCCAGCGCCAGTTGTCGATCAAGACTTGCGCGGCAACAAAAGTTTCGGTACGTGATGTCGGGCTGACCCCGGGCTCCGATCGATATCCGGGAACCGGTTTTCCGTCAATCTGTCCGGCCGCATACTGACCGCGCACCACTGATTGCGCCACCATGGAAAGATCGAAAGGTCGGATGGACTGGAGCACTTTGAGCTTTTCGTTTCTAACCGCGGTGGCATCGAAGGATGCTGGAGGCTCGACCGCAACCAAAGACGTAAGCTGCAAGACGTGACTTTGAATCATGTCCCGAAGCGCGCCGGCAGTCTCATAAAAACCACCGCGCCTCTCGACGCCCAGCGTCTCCGCTGCGGTGATTTGAACATGATCGACATAATTGCGGTTCCAGAGCGGCTCAAAAATGCCGTTGCTGAAACGCAACACCAACAAGTTCTGCACGGTATCTTTGCCTAGGTAGTGGTCGATGCGGTAGACCTGATGCTCTTCGAAAACACTCAGCACGATCTTATTCAATTCTTTCGCGGAAGCCAGGTCCCGGCCAAACGGTTTTTCAATGATGATCCGCACCCAGGAATTGGCGTCGGTAGGCCTGGCCAGTCCCGCCTTACCAAGTTGCTCGACGATGTCTTTGTACACTTCAGGAGGCGTGGATAAATAAAACAGCCGGTTGCCAGCGCTCTTTTTTTGGCCTTCTACTGCCTCGAGACACTTGGCGAGGTTGGCGAAATCTTCCGCTTTGCCATATTCGCCCTGCTGGTAGTGAAGGTGCGTTGCAAACTCTTCCCATTTTTTGGGATCGATCGGGCCAATTTCCGACATGCTCTTCGACGCATCTCCGATCGAGGCCCGAAAACTGTCATCGTTCATAGCCGTGCGCGCGAAGCCTACGATCGCATACCGAGGACCCAGCAAGCCGTGCGTCGCCAGGTCGAACATGGCAGGAATCACTTTGCGCTTGGCGAGATCACCCGACGCACCGAACAAAACCACGGTGCACGGCTCGATGCCGTTTGCGCTTTCTGAACGGTTGGCATCCATGCTTCAGTCTCCCCTCGACTTGATTCCAAGCTTTTCCACTCGAATTGACGACGTTTGACACTATACCTCAACGTCGTACGTTTGCAGATCACAGCGCAGTTGCAGTGCGTTTTGATAATGGATGACGTTCATGCCCAATTTTCGTGGAGCTTCCAGATTCAGCGGGCGGTCATCGATGAACACGCATTGCTCCGGCGGCCGCTGGGTCACCTCCAGCGCCACGCGAAAAATCAACTCCTCGGGCTTGCGCGAATGCACGTAACAGGAGCTGAAGAACACCAGAAAGTCTCGCCGCAAATCGAACGCTTCGATGCGGTATTGATTCAATTCCAGCGGCTCGTTATTGATTGCCCCGATGAAGTATTTCCCCGATTGCGCGGCCTTATTCAATAAGGCTCTCGACTGCGGGAACTCTTTGGATTGCGCGAACATGAATGCCGTGAACTCTTCCCGCGTAAACGAGCGCCTGCGGTAAAACAGCGTCCGATCCAGATACTCGTCCAGGGTAATGTGCCCGGAATCAAACGCCGAAAACGACAGCTCGTGGCGGTCCTGAAACTCTTCCCAATCCAAATGAAATACGGTGGCGGCTTCCCGGCGCGACCCGCGATCCCAGCCATTCGTGAGGATTACCCCTCCGATATCCCAGAACAATGTCGTGATTTTGGACAACCGCGCTACACCTCCGCCTCAAGGCCCTCGACGAGATGATTCGGTTTCAGGAGCTTGCCGGGGATGCAGTTACTGACCGCAAGTCCACGTTTTTTATAGCTTGCGAATTACCTGTTCCACTTCTGCCAAGCCGCTCGCCAGGCCCTGTGTAAGATGCAGTTGCAGGGCGGGCATTCGCCGCGACACCAACGATTGGAAGTCGCTCAGGGCCAAAGCCAATTGTAACTGTCCGAACGTATACCCGGCGCCTGGGACGCTGATATCCTCCGCCGGTTCCGTAGTAATAATCAAGAACTGTCCCGTTGATGGTCCTCCCTTGTAGACCTGCTCGAAGTTACGGAGGTATTGCGGGCCAAAATTAAGCAAGACCGGAAGTCCTAGGCTTGATGCCAGTTGTTGGCGCAATCGCTGAAGCGCGGCATCCGTGGCAGGCTCGCGGCCCGTGAAGGCTAAGATCGCCAGATATCCATCGGAGTGTTTGGCTTCAAAGAAAGTACGCAACGCCTCGGAAAGATTTAGGGTCGAAATCTGTTGGCGTGTATCTCCTTCAGCATAAAGTTCAATTCCGTTGTCACGCACTCGACTCGTTCGATGAGGCCACTCGCACCTGGCGGATAACACGTCAAGCATGGCGGAAACTCCACCTCTCTGTTCCACGTCCGGCTCATCAAATGGATTCACGTTCAGCGGTGCGCAGGCCAAAGCCGTGGCAATTTCCCACTTGAACATTTCTGCGCCGAATTGTTCCGGGGTGTGCATTTCGATCGATATGGTGGGAACGCCGGCGTTTCTCAAGTGTCTCTCGAATTCCTTTACTTCGTCATTTTGGTCATCCGGCATCGTTAAAATTGCAGCGGCGCAACAGCGCCGGTAATTTTCCAGCCACTTCGGAAATCCATTGCATACCGGGATTAATCCTTGTTTTTCTTTGTTCATGCTGGCGCCCACCAACTGTCCGAGACGATAGGTGAAGGCCTGCAGGCTCTGGGTAGAAACCAAGAGAAGTTTGTTGCCGCCCTCCACGGCGGCGGTCAACAGGAGCGCCGCGAGATCCGCCGCAGGGTTCTGGCCGCCCACCGCGGGCTGGCGGCATAAATCGCGCATCTGTTGTGCCTGGGCCACCAGCGTCTCGGGTTCGGCGCACCAGATCGCCGCCAGCAGCAATCCAAAGTGGATCAACGACGAATAACGGCCCTTGACGCCGGGTGGGTCCAGAAATGTGCCCAGAAATCCGTAATTGTTGGCCAATTCATGAAGGTAGGAATCCTCTTCGGTCGCGGCAACAAAGAATCGACCGGGGTCTGCGACCTTTTGCAATTTCAACTTGTTCAAAAAATAGAGCATAAGCGCATGGCTCTCGATACGCTTACCGGATTTGCTGGCAACAATAAACAGGGTGGAAGTGAGGTCGAGCTGCGCTTCGACGGCTCGAATGGTCTTGGGGTCGGTGCTGTCCAGCAGGAACAGTCTGCGAAAACGCTTCTGCAAGGTTGTGTGCAATAACGCATCCGCGGCCAGGTTGGAATCGCCCATGGCAATGAAAACCACATCCTGAAGGCCGTCGCGCTTGGTCGCCGCTGCCAGGTTTGCGGCCCGGGTCATATATGGACCGATGCGTTCCGGCAAGTCGAGCCAAGCCAGATTTCTGCTCGCGATTTGTCTTTGGCCGTCGGATCCGCGCCACAACGTCGCGTCTTTGGCCCACAACCGGTTAACTACATTTCCGGTCGCCAGGTTCTCGAGCTCGCGGCGCCAGGCTTCGGCCAACCGGCCAAGGTAAAGTCTTTGACTAGGAAGTGACAAAACTTCTCCAAAGATATTATGTCCATTACTTTACCCTGATCTGCATATGTGGGCCAAGTCAAGGTTGCACACAGGTTGCTCTACTGTCTCGATTTTCGCTCGCCGAGTGGAATTTACTGTCCGCTTGGGGTATCGTCAAAATTCAGGAGTTTCAGGAGCCCCGATGGCCAATGATGGTTGCGGTCCCACACCAGCGCCGAGCGAACCGGTAAAGCCCGGTACGCGCATGGTGAAGTGCGTAAAATTTGGGAGAGAAATGCCTGGGCTCGATCGCATTCCGTGGAAAGGGGAAATTGGCAAACGGGTCTACGAAAATGTATCGAAGGATGCGTGGAAACTCTGGATAGAGCATTCCAAAATGGTGATGAACGAATACCGCCTTAATCCACTGGACGCGAACTCGCAGAAAATCATGGAAGAGCAGATGGAACAGTTTTTCTTTGGCGAGGGATCGAAACTTCCAGAAGGTTATGTAGCGCCAAAAGCCAAAGGCTAATCGAATTTCTTAGTGAGAGGCGCCGATTCGCTTTGGACCGGGGCCTCGCCGGGTGACTGGTCCTTCTGGAGGCTCAAAGTATTATCTAAAAAGAGCAACCTTACTCCCGGCCTCCCACCATGCGTCCCGTAGCCGGGTGCTCGACCGGCAACCGCTGCGTAATTGTGAATCGTAATTCTGAGTGCGCCAGTCGTAACGCCGTCTCTGCCGCTTCGGGCGTGGTCGCCCGTGCGAACAAAAATCCCAAGTAACTGGATCCCTCCGGCCAAGCCGCGATGTAATCCTGTATGCGCGCGGTGACTTGAATTTCGGTGATGCCTGACACGCTGCGCGCTTCTGCTTCGCCTTCCACCGCTTCCAAAACTCCACTTCGTGGCACCGGGACCATCATCACGCCCGATGCCATCGGCTCGCGGATCCGATCTCGTCCCGGTAAATCCAAGGCGTGTCGCAACAGTAGCTCTTCCAATCCGATCAAATCACCAGCGCTGGAGTTTTGAAATCGCAGCGCCCGCGCGCAAAGACCGCCGATGGGCCGCGGCGCAATCTCTAGTGGCCAAATGCCTTGCGCGTTCACTCTAAATTCTGCGTGCACCGGGCCTTGCGTCAGGCCCAGAGCTCGAATCGCTGTCGCGGAGCAACGCTCGATCTGGTTCAATTCGGCTTGCGACAAGCGCGAGGGCGTAACGTAGATGGTCTCCTCGAAGAAGGGGCCCATGAGCGGATCGGGCTTGTCGAAAATCGCCAAAACTCGCAGTTCGCCGTCGGTTAGCAGTCCTTCTACCGCGACTTCTCTTCCGGGAATGTAGTCTTCTACTATGATCTGATCGAGGTTTGCTTCATGCCTCGCCAGGACTTCCGGCGACGCTAGCAGCTTTCGAATCCTCTCGGCCGCCGCGATAAATTCCTCTCGCGTGTTCGCGCGCACTACACCCTGGCTCGCGGAAAGAGACATAGGCTTCAGCACGCACGGATAGGAAATGCCAAGGAGTGACGGCTCAGGCGGGGGTTGCAAGCTGACGCTGCGAAACCACGGCCCCTTTACTCCCGCCTCGCGAAAAACTTCGCGCATTCGCAGCTTGCTGCGGCAGGCCTCGACGGCGGCAGGATGGTTGTACGGTAAGCCCAATCCGCGAGCAACGTAGGCGGCCGATACTGCGGGGCGGTCGCCGAATGCCAAGAAGCCGTCGACCTGCTCGCGGCCGCGGACTGCCTCTAGGACCGTATAAGCCGCGGCTTCGGGCGACTCGAAATGCACTGCGATCGCTCGATCGCCCCAAGGATCGTCGAGTTGATGGCAGCGGTCGGTTACAAAAATAACATCCACGCCGAGCTTGCGCGCCGCCTCATCGAGACTTCGGGTCTGGTAACCGAGCTTCCCAGCAAAAAGTAAAAGCCGTTTGCGGCAAGACAAGTCTCCTTCTTTCCTCATTGCAACCCGGCGGCCTCGTCCGCGTCCACGCGTCTGCGCGCACTCTGTGCTCTCACCTCTGGGCCCTCTGTGTCAGGTCTTCTTCTTTTTCCGCCGCCGTTCAGACCAATCCATCCGCCGCGACGATCGACGGCTTAATAATTTTTTCCGCCAAGCTTCCGACCGAGATCAACTGCTCGCGCGTTGGCTCCGCGCAGCAATACCAGGGCTCGCTCAAAAACGGCACGACCGCGCCAGTTCGTCGTGCGACGCCCAACTCCGGTACCGGCTGACCTGCCGCCGTATGCGCTGCTTTCCATATCCTCTCAAACGCCACCGTGCGCGGTTCCTTTTTTCGATCCGCGTCCGCAGCAATGGATTGCACCATCTCGGCTAGCTGGTCCACGCGAGCGTCCGCATTCTTCCAAGGATAGATCAGCGATTCCGCGTCAAATGCCCCGACGCCGTTTCGCAACTGGTCCAGTTGCAGTAGCCGGGAGCCCTGCGGAATCAGCAAGCGAATTCCGAGTTGAATCGGCGCCACGTTCTCCACCAGTTCTTCCACGGCCAGCACCCGCAGCAACGCGAGATAACCTTCCATGGTGGTCCAGGGGGTGAATGCCACGAAGGTCGGATGCAGTGTCATCCCGAGCGAGCCGAACGTTCGCGCCACGTGCAAAAAATCTTCCAGCGTGTGGCCTTTGTTCAGTCGCTGCAAAATGTTATCGTCCACCGACTCCACAGCGCTGATCACAAACAAGCAACCCGTATCGCGCAAGGTGGTCAAATGCTGTTCGTATTTGCGCAAATGCTCGATCTTAACGGTCACATCGTAGGTCACGCTGGGAAATTCCGCGTGAAACGCCGCGACAAGCTGCAGCGCGTGGCGTATCCCGTTGAAAAAGTCGGGATCGCCGAACGAAATGTGCTGCGCCCCGGCTACCACCTGCTGCCGCACATCCGCCAGCACCACGTCGCGGGCAACAATCCGAAAAACGCCGTTGTAGACCGGCACAATCGGGCAATGCCTGCAAAGGTGCTTGCAGCCGCGGCTGGCCTCGGTTGAACCTACAACCCGATATCCGCCGCCCGGAAGAATCAGATGTGCATATTTTTCCAAGCCAGGCATGCCGGAGCGGTCTGGCACCTCGAAGGTTAGCCGCTGTAGCGATATGGTGGGCTCGACCTGCGATCCTGAAGCTAGATCGCGCAGGCGGGAGCCGCCAGAGTCTGGTGCACTCGGCACCGCCGAGTCTGTTCGATTTCCCTTGTTGATCCGTTCCACCAGCGCAACTAACTCGTTTTCAAACTCCCCACCCAAAATAGTGTTGACTCCCAGCTCACGTAAATAATCCGCGTTCATGGGCGCATAAAGCCCATAACAGCAAATGTGAGCAGCGGGATTCTGCTCCCGCAGCGAGGGGATTAATTTCACCGCTAACCGCGTAGCGGTATGCATCGGCAAATAGATCGCAATTAAACCGGCAGAGCGAATTACGTCCTGATCCAACGTCTGCCGAGTCAAATCAAAACACGCTACATGGTGGGCGCGTTTCCGCAGCCAAGCGGCCGGCGACACCACTCCAAACGGTTGCCGCCCCAGCTCATACGTCGAAATCAATACGATCTTCATCGCCTACAAGTATACAGTTAGCTGCGAAAACAATGGCCGTACCCGTCGGCCAGCAGTGGAATCCCATCGTGCGCGAAACTCTGTCACAAAATCCCGTGTTCAATCGTTATCACACTGTGAGCGCATCCAGCGAGGCAGTCATCGGGGCGTCATCAGAAGACGCCTCATTCGACATCGAAATTCTCTTCCGCGCGCAATTCGATCGCACCGCTCGCATCATTGCTCGAGTCGTTCGCGATCCCGCCCGCGCCGAGGAACTGGCCGTCGAAGCCTTCGTGAAACTGTGGCGCAATCCGCAAGCCCACAATGCCATCGCGGAGCCCTGGCTCTACCGTACGGCGGTCCGCCTGGGCCTCGACGAACTTCGCCGCCAAACGCGCCGCGCTCGCTACGAAAACCTCCTGGCGTTCGTGCGCGGCAGGCCCTCTCCCGAAGAGATCCACTCGGCCACGGAGGAGCGAGACCGCGTCCGCCAAGTCCTTAGCGCAATCTCACCGCGCCAAGCCGAACTCCTCCTCTTACGCAGTCAAGATCTTAGCTACTCCGAAGTAGCCGCCGCTCTCCATCTGAATCCCGCATCGCTGGGCACGCTGATCCGGCGCGCCCAACAATCTTTCCGAAAGGAGTACGTCAAACGATATGGCCAACGATAACGAACTGAATCTACAGGATTGGGTGGACGCACGAATGGCCCTACTGAGCTCCCGTTCCGCATGGCAGCCGGACGTCTCCAAGGGGTTGGCGCATCTGCACGAACGACGGGCCATCAAACACCCCTGGAAACGCGCCTGGACGTGGACGGCTGCGGCAATCATCGCGACCGCTGTCATCCTGTTCTGTTTGGCCGCGCCCCCGCCGCGCGTTCTTGCGCAACGCTGCGTGGATTGCTCGATTGCGATCTGGCAAAGCCTATCGACAGCCCCGCCCACGCAAGCCGAATTGAAACCAGAGAGCGCTCGAAATCTAGCCCCCGATTTCACGCTGACCGACGCGTCTGGCAAACCTGTAAAGCTATCCGACTCCAAAGGCCAGGTAATCCTGCTGAATTTCTGGGCTACCTGGTGCGGCGGCTGTCAAACAGAAATTCCCTGGTTCATCGACTTTCAAGGTAAATATAAAGACGCCGGATTAAGAGTAATCGGCATTTCGATGGACGACAACGGCTGGAAATCCGTAACTCCCTACGTAAACGAAAAAAATGTGAATTACACGATGGTGATAGGCACCCAAGCCATCGCAAAACAATACGCAGTCGAAGCTATGCCGGTAACGCTACTTATCGACCGCGGAGGCAAGATCGCGACCACCCACGTTGGGCTAGTCACCAAGGCCGAATATCAAGCAGAGATCCAAGCGCTATTGAGGTAACAGTCGGACGATCTTTTCCTTTGGCTCCGCCAAAGGCGCTACGTTGTTCACCGAGCGGCCGGGTTAGGCTGGTTCTGTTTGACACGCTTGGGCACGGCCGAGTAGAAATTCGCGTTCGCGCGCGTTGCGCGTTAGCGATGCGGCGCGCTGAAACTCCACCTGGGCCTCGGCCACGCGTCCTAGCTTGAACAGAAAGTCGCCGCGGACGCTGGGCAAAAGGTGATACGCCTTCAGCGACGGCTCCGATCTGAGCGTGTCGATCAATTCCAGTCCGGCTGCGGGACCGAACGCCATGGAGATCGCCACGGCGCGATTCAACTCCACGATGGGCGACGGCATCAGTTGCGCCAGCGCGTCGTAGAGCGCCGCGATGCGCCCCCAATTCGTTTCCGCGGCGGTGCGGGCTCGCGCGTGGCATGCGGCGATGGCGGCTTGAAGCGCGTATGGTCCCAGCCCGCCTCCGAGTTCCTCGACCCGCTGCAACGCCGCAAGCCCTCGGCGAATCAGCACGTGATCCCAGCGCGTGCGGTCCTGATCGAGCAGCAAGATGGGTTCTCCCTTCGGGCCGACCCGTGCATGGATGCGCGAAGCCTGGATTTCCATGAGCGCGATTAGACCATGCACTTCCGCCAGGTTCGGCACTAAACCCGCAAGAATTCGCCCGAGGCGCTGCGCGTCTTCGCAAAGTGCCGGCCGCATCCAGTCTTCGCCGGCGGTCGCCGAGTAGCCTTCGTTAAAGATGAGATAGATCACTTCCAGCACAGACGACAATCGCGCCACGAGATCAGGCCCGCGCGGCACCTCAAACGGAACGCGCGCCTCGGTCAGCGTTCGCTTGGCACGGACGATGCGCTGCGCAACAGTCGGCTCGGGAACCAGAAACGCGCGCGCGATTTCCTGCGTGGTCAGACCGCCCAATAAACGCAATGTGAGCGAAACGCGCCCCTCGGTCGAAAGCACCGGATGGCACGACACGAACACCAGGCGCAGCAAATCGTCTTCAATGTCGTCATCCAAATTGGCGGTGTCGAAATTCGCCATGGCCAAGTCTTGCTGCGACTTTAACTCGCGCCCCAGCTCCTCATGCTTGCGTTCGAGAAGTTTGTTCCGGCGAAAATAATCGATGGCGCGATGCTTCGCGGTGGTCATCAGCCAAGCGCCAGGATTATCCGGCACGCCTGACTCCGGCCATTTTTCCAGCGCGGCCACCAGTGCGTCTTGCGCTAGCTCCTCGGCCACACCCACATCGCGAACGACCCGTGCCAGCCCGGCAATCAGCCGAGCCGACTCGATCCTCCACACGGCATCGATAGCGCGATGGGTATCAGCGATAGACACGGCGGCCTTTGCAACAACGCAAGGTCAGCCTAAGCAACAGTTTTGGCGAGTGCAAGCGCCAACGAGTCCGAGCTGCTGACCGTCGTCACGTCTTTGCGGCACTGGTTGCCTGCGGCGCTTCGTAGAGTTGTCGAAGCTCACACTCGCCGTCTCCCGCATTATGCAGGAATTGCTTGACGTACTCGATTGCGGCTTCCTTCGAGCTAGCCTGTAAAATGGCCAATCCGCCGACGATTTCTTTAGATTCGGTAAATGGCCCGTCGGTCACCCTGACGTCGCCGTTCGCCAGGCGAACGCGCGCTCCCAATGCGCTGGGCATGCAGCCTTCCACCGCCAATAGTACCCCGGCCTTCATTCCCTCTTCGACGAGCTTGCCCATCGTGCAGATTTCCTCCTGCGACGGAGGAACGCCTCGCTCCTTGGTCCTATAGATGCTAAGAAATTTCATTGCGGTTTCTCCTTCAAGTTTGTTTCCCGGTCAGCTGACAGAACGTTGACGCAGGGAGCAAAAGCCCCGCTCTATTGTGCGTCGAATGAGGGCGGACGAAATCGACACGGAAAATGGATTATTTTCTTTGCCAACCGATAGCGAACCATCGAATACATGCTTCAGTATAATGTGGAAGACGACGCAGATCACGGTATCCTGGCTTAGAACCACTGGCCAGCGTGACGCATCTCTCCGCCCGACACCTTCTGCTCCTCGCGCGAGCTCGCGCGCGAGCAGTTTATCCCAGAGGTGCCAGAACAATGGTTCGGCAACTTCCTCTGCGACCTGGCAAACCCGATCGGGGAGCTCGACGGCATTCCGCAAGCAAGGCGTGAATGCGGCGCAAACAACTAATAACGCGGGAATCAGTGTTTTTTTCATCGATCGGCCCTCCTGACGTCAATTACCGCCTCTGGAACCCTCCGGCGTGCAAACTCTACTTCTCTTTCTCCAGTTCCTTGCCCAACTCTCGTGCACGATCGACGGCTTCACTTGGACCGAAATCGTCCATCTCAAAGTACTGCCGCAGCTCAATCTCGCCATCCTGATGCGGACCATGAGGCGCCGGCGCTCGCTTCGCCCACTCAATGGCTTCTTCCCGCGACTTCACTTGAATGATCCAATACCCGCCAATGATTTCCTTGGCCTCGCCGAACGGTCCGTCAATCACGGCGGGCTTTCCTCCAGAAAACTTGATCCGCGCTCCCCTCGAGGTCGGCTGAAGACCGGCGAGATCAAGGAGCACACCCGCCTTCATCAACTCCTCGTTGTACTTGCCCATCGCGGAAAGCCGCTCTTCACTCGGCATCACCCCCGCTTCCGAATCCTTGCTGGCCTTCACAATCATCATGAATCGCAACGTTCTGTCTCCTTATCGTTCGGGTCAGGACCTAGTTCCCTTACGGGCACGCCGGCGGGATCCTGCCTCTACTCCTAACGTCGAACGAGGCCCATCAGAATCGACACCCGCCGTCTCTTTTTTCGGGATTTGCCCGGTGTTGGCAGAGGCCTCGGAAGAGTGATCTTGGGCTACCGTAAGCTTTCCGATATTTGGCTATGTAAAATTGGATACCGCCCGCCGCTGAGAACGCTAAGGGCGATGGGGAGCCCGGGCGCAGCGTCCGGACTGAGTCGATTCCAAGTCTTGCGCCGACTGTCGACCTCTCGCGGCAAGGCACTTCCGGCGTTAATACAGTTTGTTTATCCTTCGCGTCCCTCGCCGCACGTTGATTCTTTTTCGGCTATCATAGTGATGCGAACTCCGCGAAAGGACCGCCAGAATGGCCATTTCCGCAGGAAATTCCTTTAAAACGCGCGACACCCTGAATGTGGGCGCGCAAGCCTTTCAAATCCATCGCCTCGAAGTACTCGAAAAGCAAGGCGTCAGCACGCTCGCCAGACTTCCCTTTTCCTTACGCATTCTGCTGGAAAATCTACTTCGCTTCGAAGACGGCCGAACCGTCCACCCTGAAGACGTCCGCGCACTCGCGGGATGGACCCCCAACGCCACGCAAAAAGAAATTGCGTTCATGCCGGCGCGCGTCTTGCTCCAGGATTTCACCGGCGTGCCAGCGGTCGTCGATTTCGCGACCATGCGCGAAGCCATGAAGCGCATGGGCGGAAATCCCAAGCGCATCAATCCGCTGTTTCCCGCCGAGCTGGTTATCGATCATTCCGTCCAAGTCGACAATTTCGGCAGCGCCAATGCCTTCGGCCT
>Ga0182024_10002519_pt1 | contig 45266 bp, 41 predicted proteins | sample P32metaG_FD_120480 | JGI IMG/M metagenome (GOLD analysis project Ga0182024, IMG submission 120480) | Permafrost microbial communities from Stordalen Mire, Sweden - P3-2 metaG (Illumina Assembly) | ecosystem: Environmental > Terrestrial > Soil > Wetlands > Permafrost | place: Sweden: Stordalen... | reverse complement strand
GGCGCGAGCGGACCAGTCGCTTGCGGTCTCCGCGATGGTCAGCATGGCGACCGGCCTCACGGTGTCGCGCTTCGGCAGCCGGGAACTGGCGGAAAAGTGGCTGCCCGAAATCGTTACCGGCCAGAAGATATGCGCGATCGCCGGCACCGAACCGGATGCCGGCAGCGACACCGCGGGCTTCAAGACCCGCTCGCGAATGGTAGACGACGATCGCTGGGCGATCAATGGCGAAAAGGCCTTCATCACCAATGCGGGCACCGACATTTCCATCTTTACGCTGCTCCTGACGGTGAGCAGTCCAGCGGATGCCGAGAAGAAGCAGTTTACGTTGTTTCTGGTTCCGAACGACGCCAAGGGCTACACCCGCGGCGAAAAGTACCGCAAGCTCGGCTGGCGCTCGTCCGACACCCGTCCGCTCTATTTCGACGACTGCCATATCGACGGCCATAACGTGGTCGGCGGCGCGCATAAGGGCCGCTGGGTGCTGCACAAGGGTTATCAGGCGGCGCGGCTTTTCCTTGCCGCTTCCTCGCTTGGCCTCGCGCAGGCGTCGCTCGATCATTCGATCAAATATGCCAAGGAACGGCGCGCCTTCGGCGGCTCGCTCGGCCGGCTCCAGCTCATCCAGGAAATGATCGCCGACATCGCGCTGGAGGTCGATACCGCCCGGCTGCTCACCTATCGCGCGGCATGGGGCGTCGATCAGGGCCGCGACAATCTCAAGGAACTGTCGATGGCCAAGTATCATGCCACCGAAGCCGGCACCAAATGCGCCAATCTCGCGATCCAGGTTCATGGCGGATTTGGTTATATGGATGAATGCCCGGCGTCGCGTTATTACCGCGACAACCGGGTGTGCACCATCGGTGACGGCAGTTCGCAAATCCAGAAGCTCCTGATCGCGCGGGAATGCGGTCTCGATGTCTCCTTCAGCTAACCCGGTGGAACGCGCGATGCGCGGCCCCCAATCGAACATGCATGGAAACGGCTGATGCAGACCGCGCTCGCGCCGTCACGGGATATCGTGCTGCGTGCCTCCTCGCTCGGCCTGCGTTTCGGCGCGGTCGATGCGCTCAGGGAGGTTTCGATCGCGGTCGCCGCCGGCGAGATCCACGCCATTATCGGCCCGAACGGGGCGGGCAAGTCGAGCCTGCTCAATTGCCTTTCCGGTTTCTACCGGCCGCAGCACGGCCAGGTGATGTTCGGCGACAGGGATATCACCCATCTGAGCCCGCACCGGCGGGCCGCGATCGGCATCGGCCGGACCTTCCAGGGCATCCAGACCTATCCGAGCATGACCGCGCGCGAAAATATCCTCACCGGCTTCCACGCGCGAATGAAGACGGGAATGTTCGACGCGCTGCTCTACTGGGGCAGGACCCGCAAGGAAGAAGAGGCATTCACCCGTGAGGCCGAGGCCATCGTCGAATTTCTCGAGCTCGAGGAGCTCCGCCACGCCGTGGTCGGCGATCTCAGCTACGGCCTGCGCAAGCGGGTCGATCTCGGCCGCGCGATCGCGCTCGACCCGAAGATGCTGATCATGGACGAGCCGATGGCGGGAATGAATCCGGAGGAGAAGGGCGATCTGGCGCGCTTCATCCTGGATATCAGGGAGGCCCGCAAGATCCCGATCGTGCTGGTCGAGCACGACATGGAAGTCGTGATGGACATCTCCGATACCGTAACGGTAATCGACTTCGGCAAGGTCATTGCGTCCGGCTCACCCGAACAGGTCCGCGCCGATCCGGCCGTGATCTCGGCTTATCTGGGGGTCGGCTGATGCGGGTACTGCGCGCCGTCCCGGTCGAGGATCAAAGGGTGTCGGGTGGCCGCACGCTGCCGCAATTGCTGCGTGACCACGCGCTTGCCGACGGTACCGGCATCGCCATTCGCAGCAAGCGGGCCGGGGTGTGGCGGAGCCTTGACTGGAACGAAGTCAACCGGAAAGTCCGCCAATATGCGGCCGGGCTGGCGGCGGCCGGGCTGAAGCGCGGTGAAGTCATCGCCTTCGTCACCGAGAACTGCGAGGAGCAGTTCATGATGCAGTTCGCGGCGCTCTCGATCGGCGCCCGCACCGTCTGCTCCTATCCCGACGCCTCGGTCGACGAACTGGGATTTCTGCTTGGACACTCCGGCGCGGCGATGATGGTGGGCCAGGACCAGGAGCAGGTCGACAAGGTGCTGGCAATGCCGCGCGAGGCGACGCAGCTCCGGGCGATCTTCTATATCGATAGCGACGGCCTTTGGAACTATGACGCGCCGCAGCTTGCGCCGCTGGCGTCGATCCTGGAGCGCGGCAAGAGCTCCATCGATGAGGCGTGGCTCGACGCCGAGATCGACGCGCAAAAACAGACCGATATCGCGGTTTATTGCTACACTTCAGGTACGACCGGGCGGCCCAAGGCGGCGATGCTGTCGCATGCCTTCATCCTCGACAATGCCTATCGGCTGATGGGCAGCCTCAAGGTCGAGCGCGGCGCGCGCTATCTCTCCTATATCTCGCCGGCCTGGGCGGCCGAACAGTATTTCGGTTTCGGTCTGGCGCTGCTGGCGCCGATGACCGTCCATTTCGCCGAGAAACCGGAAACGGTTCAGAGCGATCTGCGCGAGGTCGGCCCGGAATACCTGATGTTCACGCCGCGGCAGTGGGAAATGCTCGCCTCCGCCGTCGAGGCCCAGATGATGATGGATGCGGGCCCGTGGCGCCGCCGGCTCTATAGCTGGGGTACGCGCATCGGCCGCGCCCGCAATCTGCCCGACGCCGGCGCATTCACCCGATATGTCGCAGCCCCACTCGCCGACTTCCTGGTGCTGCGCGGGGTGAGAAATTTTCTCGGGCTCTCATCGGCGCGCGGGGTGCTCAGCGGTGGCTCCGGCCTGTCGGCCGAATTGTTCACGCGTTTTCATGCGTTCGGCATTCCCCTCGGCAATCTATATGGTTCGACCGAACTGGGCCTCGTCTCCGCGCATCGCCGTGGCGCTACCGATCCCGTGACCATGGGCCAGTTGATGCCCTCGGATCCGACCATCGCATCCCCGATGGAAGCCTGGGTGGATGAGGGCGGTCAGCTTCGCCTGCGCCTGCCGGCATTTTCCGGTTACCTGAAAAATGAGGCGGCCACGGCGGAACTGGGCACGCCCGAAAACGGCTACGAGACCGGCGATGCGGTTCGGCTCGACGAGCGCGGCCAATTGATCTTTCTGGATCGTCTCAAGGACATGCGCCGCCTGATGGGTGGCCAGGTCTATCCGCCGCAATTCATCGAAAACCATCTCCGCTCGTCGTCCATGATCCGCGACGCCATTGTGATCGGCGACGAGGCGCGGACCTTTGTCACGGCGCTGGTGAATATCGACAGCGAGATCGCGGGCCGCTTTGCCGAAACGCAGGGGCTCGCCTACGGCACCTTCACCGAACTCAGCCAGCTCGGACCGATCCGCACCGAGGTGGCGCGCGCCATTGCGTCGGTCAATGCGCTGGTCGAGCCCGGTGCGCGTGTGCGCCAGTTCGCCACGCTGCCGAAGGAACTCGACGCCGACGAGGCCGAGCTGACGCGCTCGCGCAAGCTGCGGCGCGAATTGATTCACGAGCGCTACTGCGACCTGATCGATGCGCTCTATGGCAACGCTGAACACTGCGACACCATCATCGAGGTCAAGTATCAGGACGGCACCATCAGCCGGTTGAATACCCGGGTTTCCGTCAACCGCGTCGAGGCTATCGCGTGATCAAGTTCCTGCAGGTGATAATCGATGGCGGACTGGTCGGGCTGGTTTACGGCCTGGTCGCGGTATCCTTTGTGGTGATCTACCGCGCATCCAAGATCGTCAACCTCGCCCAGGGCGAGGTGCTGGTGATCGGCGCGTTGCTGCTCTGGACCTTCACGCTCGGCGCGGCGAAGTTCGGCCTGCAGATTCCGCTCGTGGCCGGCATCGCGCTGACGCTGTTGGGCTGCGTCGCGTTCGGGCTCATTCTCGAGCGGCTGGTGTTTCGTCCGCTGATCGGTCAATCGCCATTCGCGATCTTTATGGCCAGTATCGCGCTGCTGGTGATGCTGCGCGGCTTTGCGCAACTGATCTGGACCGCGGAGACGCGGCCATTTCCCCAAATTCTCCCCTCAGGTGCGATCACGATCGGGCCGTTCCTGCTGAGTACGCGGTTGTTGATCGGCGGGCTGTTCACGCTGGTGCTCGCAACCGCGCTGCATCTGTTCTTTACGCGCTCGCGGCGCGGGCTGCGGCTCGCGGCGGTGGCGGAAGATCACAATACCGCGCTGTCGCTCGGCGTCTCCGTGCGCGCGGCCATTGCCATTGCCTGGATCCTCGGCACGGTTGTCGCGACCTGCGGCGCCGTGGTGCTGCTGTCCGGCCGGGTGGTGTCGCTCGATGTGGCAAGTATTGGGTTAAAGGCGTTGCCGGTGGCGCTATTGGGCGGGCTGGAGTCGGTTCGCGGCGCGCCGCTCGCCGGCTTGCTGGTCGGGATCGGTGAGGCGCTGGCGATGGCCTATCTCGACCCCTTCACCAATGGCGTGGCGTCGAACGTGCTGCCCTTTGCCGTGATGATCGGCGTGCTGCTGATCAGGCCGCAGGGGTTGTTCGGCTGGAAAAAGATTGAGAGGTTGTAACGCGATGCTTCCGACCGGGATTTATTTCGAGACCTATGCGGCCGAAGCCCGGCTGCTCAAGACCGTGCGGGCGCGCGTAGCGGTCGCGCTGCTGGTGATCGGGCTGTTGGCCGTGCCGCTGGTGTCCGGCGCCTATGTGCTCGGCGTCGCCGCACAAGGGTTCATTACGCTGATTGCCGTGCTCGGCCTGCATGTGACGGTCGGTATGGCCGGGCAGATCAACATCGCACAATCGGCCTTTGTTGGTGTCGGCGCCTTTGCCACCGCGAAGCTCAGCGGCTACGGTCTGCCGTTCTGGTTGGTCATTCCGCTGGCCGCCGTGATCACGGGCATGGTGAGCGTGCTGTTCGCGCTGCCGGCCGCACGGGTCAAAGGCTTCTATCTGGCGCTGACCACGCTGGCCGCACAGGTGCTGTTCCCGATCGTGATCCTCGGCCTTCCCACGGAATGGCTCGGCGGCATCATCGGAATGGCGGTCGAACCGCTCGTCATCGGCGGCGTCACGATTTCATCGCCGAAGGCATTCTATTATTTTACGCTGGTCTTTGTCCTGCTCGCGACCTGCGCGGCGTTCAATCTGCATCGCAGCGGCTTCGGCCGCATGCTGAAGGCGGTACGCGACAATGACGTGGCGGCGCAGGTGATGGGCATCGATGTCCTGCGCGCCAAGATCTCCGCCTTCTTCGTCGGTTCGCTGTTTGCGGGTGTTGCGGGCGCCTGCACCGCCTGGTTCCTGCAATTCGTGACGATCGAGAGTTTCACGCTGTTCGCATCGATCTGGTACCTCGGTATGCTGATCGTCGGAGGTGCCCAAAGCCCGATCGGTGCGATCCTCGGCGTGCTCTTCATCACGGTATTTCAGGAAGGCCTGCACGAGGTCGGCACCGAGATCCTGCGCAATTCACACGAAGCCGGCGGCGCGATCTTTGCTGCTACCAATGTGGCGCTGGGTGCAAGTATCCTGCTGGTACTGATCTTCGAACCGCGTGGGCTCGCGCACCGCTGGTCGGTGCTGACAAACACATTCCGGCTATGGCCGTTTCCCCATCGCTGAAATCTTCAAAACTAATCAGTGGCGCAAAGCACATACAGGGAGGAAGAAGATGAAGTTGTTGATCAAGCAGAGCCTGGCCGCCGCGATGATGGTCGCCGCTGGCGTACTTCCCGCCAAGGCGGCGGAATATGTGATGTCGGCGTCGGCGGACTATAGCGGTCCGTTCGCCGACGTGATGCCGAATGCGATGTCGGGTATCCAGGCCGTCGCCAACTGGTGGAACAAGGAAGTCGGCAAGGGGCTAGGCGTCAAGGTCGACATCAAGATCTACGACATGCGCTACGACGCCGCCGTGATCGCGCGAACCTGGCCGAGCATCCTATCGCGCGACAATCCGATCATCCATCTCGGCTTCGGCTCGCCGGACCTGACGACCTTGATGAAGCGGCTTCCCGGCGACAAGGTGCCGATGCTGATCGGCACCGCGATGGTGGGCCTGGTCTGGCAGCCGAATGGCTGGCACTTCTCGATCCGTCCGACCTACAGCCACGAGTTCGCAGCACTGTTCAGCAAGATGCAGAAGGACAAGGGCAGCAAACTCCTGATCGGGGCGGTCAGCACGCAGACCGCCGGCGGCTTCGTCGATCAGGTCAAGGGCGTCGAGAAGCTCGCGGCGACCTATCCGGATCGTTTCGAAGTGGTCGATACCGAGTGGGTGGCGGCAAGCCCGGTCACCGTGACCAACAACATTCGCGCCATGGCGGAGAAGAAGCCCGATGTGATCATGGTGGGCGGAACCACCGCGCAGGTGATCGCGACGGCGTCGGCGCTCGAGGACCTCAAGCTGAATATCCCGATCGTGTCGTCATCGCATAACGGGCTCAGCGAGGCCGCCAAGGGCATCGACCTTGCCAAGCTGAATGGCTCCTATTCGGTGTTCGCGTTCGCGCCTGACAATCAGAAGGACCTGCCGCTCCGCGACATCTATGAGGCGAACAAGGACAAGGATGGCCACTGGGGCCTGATAGCCGACCAGTCGGCGGCGCAGGCGCTGCTGGCATTCCGCGTGCTGGAAAAGGCGATCGCGAAGGTCGGCCCCGACAAGGTGACGGGTGAGGCGATGTATGACGCGCTGCTGGCCAATACCTATACGGAGAAAGACCTGCTCGGCGCGCTGCCGACCTTGAAGTATGACGACACCGCACCGTTCCCGATCGGGGACATCAAGGCGAAGGCGCAGATCGTCAAGGACGGCAAGATCGTGCCGCTGGGCGACACCTGGATGAATGCTCCCGCGCTCGAGAAGTGGTGAGGCGACTATACAAAAAGGAACGACGCAATGGGCCTTACCCTTACCAATGTTGACGTCACCTATGGCGGCGTCATCCAGGTCTTGCGCAGCGTCAATCTTCAAGTGCCCGATGGAAAGGTCGTGGTCCTGCTCGGCTCGAACGGCGCCGGCAAGACCACGACGCTGCGCGCGATTTCGGGCCTGCTGCATGCCGACCTCGGCGAGGTGACCGCCGGCGATATCCGCGTCGACGGTCACGGCATCACCCAAGCCGACCCGGTCGAAATTTTCGACCGCGGCGTGGTGCAGGTGCTCGAAGGCCGCAAGGTTCTGGAGCACCTGACCGTGGAACAGAATCTGCAGATCGGTGCGCACCGGCGGTCTGACCGGCAGGCGGTGCGGCGGGATATGGAGCGGGTTTTCGACTATTTTCCGCGCCTGCCGGAGCTGTTGAAACGGACCGCCGGATATCTGTCCGGTGGAGAAATGCAGATGCTGCTGATCTCACGCGCTCTGTTGTCGCAGCCACGTATTCTGATGTTGGACGAGCCCTCGATGGGGCTCGCACCCATGCTGGTGGAACAATTGTTCGAAGCGATCGGGCGCATCAAGCGGGAGCAGGGGCTGACTGTCTTGCTTGTCGAGCAGAACGCACGGGCGGCCATTCGTCAGTGCGACTATGGTTATGTCATGGACGGCGGGCGTATCGTTCTTCACGGAACGCGCGAGCAGTTGGAGAATAATCAGGACGTGAAGGAATTTTACCTCGGCCTCCCGCTGGCGGAAGGTCGGCGCAATTTCCGCGACGTCAAGCACTATCGCCGCCGCAAGCGATGGCTGGGCTGATGACCGGCGATCGCTTCAAAAAGATGCGGGGAATTTATGCGGAGGCGGTCACGCTGGCGCCCGCGCTGCGCCCCCGCTCCGCGGGGCTTTCGCCACAGAATCTCGAATCCAGCGAAGAGCTGAACCGGCTGCCCGTCCTGAAGAAGGAATGGCTGATGGAGTTGCAGCAACTCCATCCGCCCTTTGTCGGATATCTTTCCTGCCACTCCGCCGAGATAGGGCATATTTACGTTTCGCCGGGCCCGATCTTCGAGCCCTCGCTGGCAACGGACGCATCTGGCCACGGTATGGACCTCATGTTCGGTGCTGCGGGAATAGGGCCGGGCGACGTCGTCTTGAACACCTGGTCCTATCATCTGGCGCCAGCGGGTCTATTGTTCGACCATGGTGCGTGCGCCGTGGGAGCAACTGTGATCCCGGGCGGCACCGGCTCCAGTGAGCTCCAGGCCGAGATCATGCTCAAGCTCGGCGTAACCGCCTATGTCGGCAGCACGGCGTTCTTCATGACGCTGATCGAGCGGCTGGAGGCGACGGGTCATGCATTGCCGCAAGATTGGCGATTGCGTCATGCCTTCATCGGTGGCGAGCTCGGCGATTGGGCGGCGAAGCGCCGGCACCTGGAACAGCGCTACGCCATCAGCACATGGTCCCTGTTACGGCACCGCGGACTTCGGTCTCATTGGATTTGAGCGCCGCAGGGAGGCCGGTTATCAAATTCATTCCGATCGCTACGTCCAGATATGCGATCCCGAGACAGGCGCGCCGGTTCCGCATGGTGAACCCGGCGAAATCGTGGTGACGACGCTGGCGCGCGGCTGGCCGATGATCCGCTTCGGCACTGGTGATGTTTCTATCGCGATTGAGACGTCTCCAGACGGTGGCGTCAGCCGCATCGCGCCGCTGCAGGGCAGGGTGGGTGCCGCCGTCAAGGTTCGGGAAATATTCATTTATCCGGCGCATGTGGAAAGCCTGGTGCGGCAGATTGCCGGGCTCGAATGCGCCGCGCTCGCCATTACGTGGTCGGGCAACCGCGACGAGATCATCGGGCTGATAACAGTGTCTCCCAACGCAGATCCGCAACGCGTAGAAGACGAATTGCGGCAGGCGTTCCCGGTGACCACGCGACTGCGGCTCGATCACGTCAAACATGTAGGCAAAGAGGAGATCGGGGACAGGCCGATCGTCGATAACCGATAGCGCGGCTTAACTGGCAACCCCGGCCGAGCACAGGGCTTCAATCGCCTCAGCCGAAAATCCCCAGGCGGCGAGTGCCCTGGGATCGCTGCGGCTGGCGGCCTCAGGCGATATTCTGATTTCGCCCGGCGTTTCGCTGAATCGCGGAGCTGGCATTGGCTGGCTGACCCCTTCGACATCGAGGAAGGCATTGCGGGCGAGCGCGTGCGGATGGATCTCCGCCTCATCCATCGATAACACCGGCGCCACGCAGCCGTCCGTGAGTGCGAACAGCTCCGCCCATTGATCCCTTGTCTTCGTCGCAAAGACGTTGGCTATCTTTTCGCGGCGCTCAGCCTCAAAGGCTACGTCGTCATTCGCAAAAACCGGATCGCCGGCGAGCTGCAGCTTCTGCAACAGGACAGCGCGAAAAGCGGGCTCAATGGCCCCGACGCTGACCAGCAGCCCATCTGAACATCGGTAGACGCGATAGAAATATCGGCCGCCATCGATGGTGTTTCCACCTGGCGGATTGGACCATGCGCCTGCTTTATGCAGCGATTTGATCGTCGCATAGAGCGCCGCGGTACCATCAACGATCGCGGCATCCATCACTTGTCCCCTGCCGGTCGTGCGCGCCGAGATCACGCCGGCCAATAGTCCGAACGCCATGAACAGGCCGCCGCCACCCATGTCGCCGACCAGCGGCGGGATCGCCGGCTCATGTTCCGGATGCGGCTTGAACAGCCCGAGCGCGCCGGAAACACCGATATAATTGAGATCGTGGCCTGCAGTGCGCGCCAGCGGCCCGGTCTGGCCCCAGCCGGTCATACGCCCGTAAAGCAGGCGCGGATTGACCGCGAGACATTCTGTCGGACCAAGGCCCAGCTTTTCCATTACCCCCGGCCGGAAGCCCTCAATCAGCGCATCCGCATTCGAAATCAAGCGAAGTGCCACTTCGCGGCCCCTTGCCGCCTTGAGATCGAGACGGACGGTGCGGCGGTTCCGATTGTAGAACGCAAACTTGCCGAACTGTTCGAAGTCGAGGCTCGGCTCGGGCGCCGGATAGCCGCCGGGGCGATCTATCCTGATTATATCAGCGCCGAGATCGGCCAGCATCATCGCACCGAACGGTGACGGGCCAAGGCCGGCGAATTCAACGATGCGGACGCCATCCAACGGTCCCATGGTGCATCAATCCCGAGCGGGCGGCCGCGTCGCCCCGTGAAACAGAATCCGAAAGAACGTCGTGCCGAGTTCTTCCAGCAATGTTCCCCCGGGACGCAACCATTCAGGCGTCCAGTTCATGACGCCAAACAAGCCATCGCGCAACACCTCGTCATCGACCTCGGGCTCGAGGCATCCGGCCGCGCCGGCCCGATTGATCAGCTTGCGCCAGTCGGCGTTGTAGTGTTCGCGCAACTTGCGCAGTCGCTGCTTAATCACAGTGACACTGGCAACCTGCTTCTTGGCCACATCTGACATTCAAATGAACCTACTTATTTGGCGTAACGTGTCTCGTCGCGGTGCCGATAACGATCAGGGGGGAGAATAACCTACATGGCACCCTGTTGTGAACCTTGGGTAACTAAAGTAAATTTGTTTGCACTTCTGCTTCCGGTGTGTAATATCTGTAACTGAGCCTTCGCAACGGATAGAGCGTCGGGATAGGGAGATACGACTCGAGAAGAACGGCAGATGCCGCACATCCCCGAATTGGCCAAGTCAATATCGGTCTCGGCTTGCGAATATTTGCTCGCAGATATTCGTTCGGCCGTATCGTCGAGAAAGACGAAGGTATGGGCCTCGGCGTATTCGACAGTGCTGGCGTTGAAGGGGTGATCAATGGCGAGAAAGCCTTCATCACCAACGCGGGCACCGACATTTCCATCTTCACGTTGCTACTTACCGTGAGCAGCTCGGCAGATGCAGAGAAGATCTAGACTCAACTGGCTGAATTCCGGAAAATCCTATGGCAACGCTGGCAAGCTCGATCGATAAAGGCGCCGACGCCTATAAGGCGAACGCCGCGATCTATGACGACCTGATCAAGACCCTGCACTCACGGCAAGCCTGGGCGCTTGCCGGCGGCGGCGACCGCATGATGCAGCGCCACCGCGAGCGAGGCAAGATCCCGGCCCGCGACCGCATCGACATGTTGATCGATCCGCTCAGCCCGTTTCTCGAACTCTCGCCGCTCGCCGCATGGGGGCTCTACGACAACAAGGTTCCATCGGCCGGCATTGTCACCGGCATCGGGACCGTCCGCGGCGTGGTCTGCATGATCATCGCCAACGACGCTACCACAAAGGGTGGTTCGTTCTACAAGGAGACTATCCGAAAGCACGTGCGCGCCCAGGACATCGCCTTCGAGAACCGCCTGCCGGTGGTCTATCTGGTCGACTGCGGCGGCGCCAATCTTTCGCAGGGGGATGAAGTATTTCCCGATCAGGATCACTTCGGCGGCGCCTTCTACCGGCAGTGCCGGATGTCGGCGGCGGGAATTCCGCAGATTGCCGCCGTGTTCGGCGAATGCACCGCCGGCGGCGCCTATATCCCGGCGCTGTCCGACGAGGTTGTTATGACCGCCGGCAACAGCAGCGTGCATCTCGGCGGCCCGCAGATCGTCAAGGCCGCGATCAAGGAGATCGTCGACCGGGAAACGCTCGGCGGCGCCGAAATGCACAGTACCGTCTCGGGCGTGTCGGATCACTTCGCGCGCGACGAGGCGGAGGCCATCGCCAAGACGCGCGACATCGTTGGCGCGCTGAGTCGGGTGCAGAAAATCCACGGAGAATTGCGCGCGTCTCGGCCCCCTCTATTCGATGGGGCCGAAATCCCCGGCATCGTCGGCGCCGACCTGACCCGGCCATTCGACCAGCGCGAGATCATCGCGCGGCTGGTCGACGCCAGTGAATTTCACGAATTCAAACCGCTCTATGGCTCAACGCTGGTCTGTGGTTTCGCGCATATCCACGGACTGCCGGTGGGTATCCTGGCGAACAACGGTGTCCTGTTCACGGAGTCCGCGCTCAAGGGCGCGCATTTCATCGAGCTGTGCGACCAGCGCAACGTACCGATCCTGTTCCTGCAGAATATCACCGGCTTCATGGTGGGGTCGGAAGCCGAGCGTAATGGCATCGCAAAGAATTCTGCGAAGCTGGTCTATGCGGTCGCGAACGCGCGGGTGCCGCGATACACGGTGGTCACGGGTGGATCTTATGGTGCCGGAAATTACGGAATGAGCGGTCGCGGATTCCGGCCGCGCTTTATGTTCATGTGGCCGAATGCGCGGCTCGGGACGATGAGCCCGGACGTCGGCAGTTCGGTGCTGATGGACCTGCGCCGCTCCAGCATCTCGCGCAACCCCGCGACCGAAGCCGATCTCGTCGAGCACGAGTTGAAGCTGCGCAACATGTTTGATGAACAGTCTGACCCCTATTACTGCACGTCCCGGCTCTGGGACGACGGCCTGATCGAGCCGCGCGACACCCGCGATGTGCTCGGCCTCTGCATCGCGGTTGGCGCAATGCAGCCCCCAGTGACCGGGCCGAGCCCGGTCTATCGCATGTAAGGCAGAGCACCCCGTGAGATTTACGGCTTCTCCACGTCCGATTCGTTCCGTGTTGGTCGCCAATCGCGGCGAAATCGCCGTCCGCGTCATGCGGACCTGCGCGCGACTCGGCATAAGGACCGTCGCGGTTTATTCCGACGCCGATGCCAGTGCGCCGCATGTTCGCGCCGCCGACGAAGCCATCCGCATCGGGCCTGCGTCGGCGCGCGCCAGCTACCTCGATATGGATGCGATCATCGGAGCGGCGAAGCGATCCGAGGCGGATGCCATCCACCCGGGTTATGGCTTCCTGTCGGAGAATGCCGCGTTCGTCCGGCGCTGTGACGACGAGGAAATCATCTTCGTTGGGCCTTCCGCCGACGCGGTCACGCGCATGGGTTCGAAAATCGAGTCGAAGCGCATCGCCGAAGCGGCCGGTGTTCCGACGGTTCCCGGCTATCACGGCGACGCGCAGGACGTCGACAGTCTTTCGGCCGCGGCGGCGCGCATCGGCTTTCCGGTGCTGATCAAGGCGTCGGCCGGTGGCGGCGGGCGGGGGATGCGGCGGGTCGACCGTGCCGGGGACCTCGCGGGGGCGATCGTCAGCGCGCGCGCCGAGGCCGAGGCTGCGTTCGGCGACAGCCGGGTGCTGCTGGAGAAGTTCATCCTCAATCCGCGCCATCTCGAGGTTCAGATCGCGGGCGACCGGCAGGGTTCGCTGGTGCATCTGTTCGAACGCGATTGCTCGGTCCAGCGCAACAATCAGAAAGTTCTGGAAGAGGCGCCGGCGCCGAACCTTTCGAAAAAAGTGCGCAAAGCTCTGCATGATGCCGCCCTGCTGCTTGGCCGCGCCATCGGCTACGACTCGGCCGGCACGGTCGAGTTCATCATGGAAGCCGGCGACGACGCACCATACTTTCTGGAAATGAACACGCGGTTGCAGGTCGAGCATCCCGTCACCGAATTTGTGACCGGGATCGACCTGGTCGAATGGCAGCTGCTCGCGGCATCAGGTGAAAAGCTGCCGCTGGCGCAGGGCGATATTCGCCTCCATGGACACGCCATCGAGGCGCGTATCACGGCAGAGCGCGCCGACCGTGACTTCCAGCCGGCCACGGGCCGCCTGGTCAGTGTGGTGCCGCCGCACGGGTTGCGCTTCGACTCCGGCGTGGAGACGGGCTCGGAGATCGGCCTTTATTATGACTCCTTGCTGGCAAAGCTGATCGTCCATGGGGCGACGCGTCAAACCGCGCTTTCGCGTCTGGCCTCCGGATTGAAAGCGCTCACGCTGCTGGGCGTGCCGACCACGCAACCGTTCTTGCTCGATGCCATCCGCCATCCGCTTTTCTCGGAAGGCAAGGCCACGACGAGGTTCATCGAAACTGCCTTTCCCGACGGATGGCGGCCGGATCCCTCGGGACTGACCATGCTGCGTGCGGCGGCTGCCGCGTTCTGGCTGCAGCCGGTCGAGCCGGAAATGACCTGGACAACTCCCTGGACGCGGCGCAGCGCGGTGCGGGTGATGGCGTCGGAACGTCCTGCCCATACGACATTGCATGTGTCGGACGAATACGGCGACAATGATGTGGAGGTCGTCGTCGGCCGTACCGGCATCAAGGCCGCAGTTGGCGGGAAGGCCGTCACGCTCGGCTCGATATCTTGCGACAGCGCCCACATTACATTGTCAGATGGTGGGCAAGAGACATCCTTTGTCGTTCAGCGCGACGGCGGCCTCGTTCGAATCTCCCGTAACGGTTTGGCGATCAGCGCCAGGATCGAACTGAAGATCGATCTGCCGCGTGCGCCGGACACAAATGACCGGGGTGGCAACGTCATCGATGCGCCCTTGCACGGCGTGGTTTCGCAGATTCTTGTCACGGTCGGCGACACCGTGGAGAAGGGAAGCGCCGTCCTGCAGATGGAAGCGATGAAACTAATCCACACCTTGGCCGCGCCTGTCTCCGGACGCATCGCCGCCGTTCATTGCAACGCCGGTGATACCGTGCCGGCCGGCGCTTTGCTCGTTGAGATAATTTCAGCCGATGCAGAGGAGAAAGTGTAATGGCGGGACTTTGGTTCGAAGAATTCAAGGATGGCATGGTGTTCAACCATGAATGGTCGCGCACAATCACCGAAACGGACAATGTGTGGTTTTCGCTGCTCACCATGAACGTGCAGCCCCTGCACATCGACGCCCATTATTCGGCGAAGTCGGAGTGGGGCAAGCCGCTGGTCAACAGCCTGTTCACGCTCGGGCTGATGATCGGCATGTCGGTCAATGACACCACCTTTGGCACCACGCTCGCCAATCTCGGCATGACCGATGTCAAGTTCCCCAAGCCGCTTTTTCAGGGCGATACCGTAAAGGTTCGCACCACCGTGAGGTCGAAGCGGCTTAGCAAGTCGCGGCCGAATGAAGGTATCGTCAATTTCTTCCATGAGACCATCAATCAGAACGGCGACGTCGTCGCGACGTGCGAGCGCGCCGCGCTGATGCGCAAGAAGCCGGCGGTGTAAGTGCGCTCGCTGCTGTTTGCCCCAGGCGGATCCGCCAAAATGATGGCGAAGGCAGCCTCAGGCGACGCCGATGCCGTCATCTTCGATCTTGAAGATGCGGTGCATCCCGACAAGAAAGAGGAAGCGCGCCGCCTTGTCGCCGAGTCGCTGATGGCCACTTCCCGCGGCGGACCGCGGATTTATGTCAGGGTCAACCCACTCGATAGTCCGTGGTGCCGTGGTGATCTCGATGCGGTTTTACCCCTGCGACCGCACGGGATCATGCTGCCCAAGCTGACAGGTCCGTATGATCTCGATCGTCTCGACGCGTTGATCAGCGAACGCGAGCCGCGCGGCGCCGTGGGTACGACCCAGATCATTCCCGTCTGTACCGAAACAGCAGCTGCGACGCTGTCTCTTGCGGCAACCTCGTGGCGCCGCCCGCGGCTGGCCGGACTCTTGTGGGGCGGCGAGGACCTGTCCGCCGAACTCGGCGCGACCGCCAACCGCGATTCAAACGGAGCCTACACCCCGCCGTTCGCGTTGGCGCGCAGTCTTTGCCTGTTGGCCGCACGCGCCGCCGGCGTGCTGCCGATCGATGCGGTATTTATTGATTTTCGCGATCCCGACGCGTTGGCAGCCGAGGCAAATGCCGCGCGGCGCGACGGGTTCGGCGCCAAGGCGGCGATCCATCCGTCGCAGGTCGGCATCATCAACAAGGCCTTCACCTATACGCAAGCCGAGCGCGACTGGGCGCAGCGCGTGGTGAGCGTGCTCGAAGCCAGCAGTTCCGGAGTGGTTCAGATTGACGGCGTGATGATCGATGCGCCGCATCTAGCGCTGGCCAAGCGCATTCTGGCAGCGCCGCCGCCGCAGGAATGATTCCGTCCGCTATGCTGGCCGGCGCTGCATCAACAGCACGATCGACCCGACCTGAACGATGTCATTTTTCTGGTTGAGGACCTCGAACCCGATTTTCAACACGCCGCGCCCGGGCGCCTTGCTGGGCCTCGCCTCGAGCGGCGTCACCTTGGCGCTGATGGTGTCGCCGAGCTTGACGGGACCCTGGAATTCCCAGGATATCCCGAGCAGGCCGAGCGCCGTGCCGTCGATCCAGTTCAGCTGCGACATCAACCCGATCACGGTCGACAGCACTAGCGGTCCATGGGCGACCCGGCCGCCGAAGATACTTTGTTTGGAGAATTCCTCGTCGACATGGAGCGGATTGTGGTCGCCTACGAGGCCGGCGAACAGCGAAACGTCGCCTTCTCCGATGGTGCGGCCGCGGGTGCGGCGCGTGACATTGATTTCAAAGTCTTCGAGATAAAGGCCCAAGGCGCGCCCCCGTTTACATTGATGTGGCCGATCTGTCGGCTGGACTTGTGGCCGCCTAACCGTACGGTTAGCAAACCGACTTGTCAGATAGGACACTAGCGGCTAGTCTATCCTGCAACAAGATAGATCGTTGTTGGGAGGCTGGCTTGTTCCCTACCAAGCAAGACGTGCATGGGATCAAGCGCCAGGAGGTGCTGCGCGAAGCGGCGGCTTTCTTTAATTTCAAGGGTTATCATGCTACCTCGCTGACCGAGATAGCGACAAAGTTGGGCGTTACCAAAGCCGCGCTCTATCACTACTTCCCCAACAAGAACAGTTTGCTGGCCGCGTGCTTCGAGCAGGCGATGGACATCGCCTTTGCGAGCCTCGAGCGCGGGCGAAGGCTAGGCGAGAACGGTCGCGGCCGGCTAGTGCTGACGATCTCCGGCTACGTTTCGCAATTGATCGATGAACTCAATTGTTGCGTGGTCCTGATGGAGGAACAGGCCCTCGAACCGGCCGACCGCGTGAAGCTCGTTCGTCAACGCGACCGGTTCGAGCGCGGCCTGAGGGCGCTCGTCAAGGAAGGCATCGAGGACGGCAGCGTGGTGCCGTGCGATCCTAAGCTCGCGGTCTTTGTCATTCTCGGCGCGATGAACTGGGTGGCAAAATGGTTCAAGCCGAGCGGACCATGGAAACCCGAGCAGATTACGCTTGCGCTGAGCCAGATTTTCGAGCGCGCGTTGTCTTCAACGCCTGCTGCCGCGTTGCCGCGCGATGTCGGGGATTTGCCGACACATCAGCCGCAAGCGCCTGCCAACCCACCGTCGCTCGCCAGGCGCCTGGCTGTATCCGCGGCCGCATCGCGGACGCCGCCAAAGCAAAAGAGAAGAGCAGGAGGAAGATCATGAGAACGAAGTCAACGCCGAAGCCTCGCTGCCTGCCATGATCGCAAATCTGGTTGTCGGAGGGCTCGCCGCCGGCTGTCTTTATGCGATGGTCGGCATTGCGATCGTGATCGTACTCAACATCACCGACATCGCGAACTTCGCCCAGGGCGAGATGGCGATGCTGACGACCTTCTTCGCCTACTGGCTGATGGATGGCGTCGGTCTGCCCTGGTGGCAGGCGGTGTCGATCGCCATCGTGTTCGGGCTGGTGCAGGGCATTATCATTCAACAGGTCGTGATCCGGCCGCTGATCGGCGGACCCGTACTGTCGGCTATCATTGCGACGCTTGGGCTGAACGTCGTGCTCAACAGCGTCGCCGGGCTGATCTGGGGTCACCAGACCTATACTTTTCCGTCGCCGTTCGCGTTCTCGCCGCCGTTCCTGATCGGGGGCGTTCCGGTCTCGGTCGACAGCGTGGTCAATATTGCGGTCGGGCTCGTGATCATTATCGGGATGACCCTGTTTCTCCGTTTTACCTGGACCGGGCTAGGCCTGCGCGCCGCAAGCCAGAATCAAACCGTGGCGCGGCTGATGGGCGTGTCGATCACACGAACATCGGCCATCGCCTGGGGCCTTGGCGGCCTTGTCGGTGGAATTGCCGGCATTCTCGCCGCGCCCTCTTTATTCCTTGATACCAATTTGATGAGCGCGCTGCTGATCAAGGCCTTTGCCGGCGGCGTGCTGGGCGGCCTCAATAGTCTGATCGGCGTGTTTCTCGGATGTCTGGCACTCGGCGTTGCCGAAAACCTGACCGGCGCTTACCTTTCGCCGTCTTTTGCCGACGCCATCACCTTCATCATCATCATTGCGGTGCTGATCATGCGTCCCGAGGGTATTTTCGGCCGCGTCAGGGTACGCAAGGCGTGAGCGCCGCGGCCGACATCATCCGCGTCTCGAAGCCGCGGACATCGGGGAACTGGGGTCCGGTGCTGGGCGGCCTGTTCCTGCTGCTGGCTTGTGCCGCACCCTTCGGCCTCAACGGCTACGGTCTCTATCTTCTTACCTTGACCGGAATCTTCGCGCTGGTCGCGCTCGGCCTCAATCTGCTCACCGGCTATGCCGGGCAGATCAGTCTGTGTCATGCTTCCCTGTTCGGAGTGGGCGCCTACGCCACAGCGATCCTGACCCAGAAGGCGGGGCTCCCTTATCTGATCTCGCTCCTCATCGGGGCCTTGCTCACGACAGCGATCGGCGCGCTCGCGGCCATTCCGGCGCTTCGGCTCAAGAACATTTATCTCGCCATCGCGACGCTCGGTTTCGGCGTTGTCCTGCAGAAGATCATCTTCGAGTGGCGAAGCCTGACCGGCGGCGGCGGCGGTCTTGCGCTGGCTGCTCCCATTATCGGCGGTTACGAGGTCGGTGCGACTGGACTTTATTATCTGACGCTGGCTTTCATGATATTGGGCCTGCTCGGGGCATGGAATGTCAGCCGCGGGCGCACCGGCCGCGCGCTGCTCGTGATCCGTGAGAGCGAGATCGCCGCCGGATCGCTCGGGATTCACGCGCCGCGCTACAAGGTCACGGTGTTTGCCATCAGCGCCTTCTACGCGGCGATCGCCGGCGGCCTGTTCGCTTATCTGGTGCGCTATATCAATCCGGAGAGCTTCAGCGTCGGGCTGTCGATTTCCTTCTTGAGCATGGTGGTGATCGGCGGGCTCGGTACGATCGGCGGCTCGATCGTCGGCGCGGTTTTCTATGTGATCGTTCCCGAGCTGCTTCGCGGCATCAAGGATGCGCCGGGTCTCGCCTTCGGCCTGTTGCTGGTCATCGTCATGGTGTTCATGCCTCAGGGATTGTGGGGAATGTTGCGCCGCCTGTGGCGGAGGTCCTGACATGCCATCCCTCGCCATCGAAAACGTGTCGGTCGACTTCGGCGGCATCCATGCCCTGAAGGATGTCACCTTCGCGCTGGAGGCCGGCTCCATCGTCGGGTTGATCGGCCCGAATGGCGCCGGCAAGAGCACGCTGCTGAACTGCATCTCCGGCATCACCCGGCCAACCCGAGGCCTCGTCCGGCTCGATGAGACGATGCTCTCGTCAATGTCCGCGGCATCCGTGGCCCGTCACGGCATCGGTCGGGTCTTTCAGCATCCGGAACTCGTCGCTGATCTTTCGGTGCGCGAAAATCTCATGATCGCCTGTCACGGCTCGCTGCATTACGGCCTTCTCAGCGAATTCTTGAGGCTTCCAAACGTTCAGCGTCAGGAGCGCACGGCTGCGGAGAAAGTAACGGAGGTGCTCGCTCGCCTGGGCATATCGGACAGCGCCGATACCAATGTGCGCAGCCTGCCCTACGGCCACCGGAAACTGATCGATCTCGGGCGCACGCTTTTGATGGACATCTCGTTCCTGTTGCTCGATGAGCCGATCGCCGGCCTCAACGACAGCGAGGTTGCCAGGCTCAGGGACGTTCTGCTCGATCTCCGCAAGGAATTGGGCCTCGGCATTCTCTGCGTCGAGCACAACATGCCGTTCGTGTCGCGGCTCTGCGATCGGCTGGTGGTGCTCGATCTCGGCCAACTCATCGCCAACGGTCCGCCGGCCGAAGTGCTTGGTGATGCCAGGGTGATGTCCTCCTATCTCGGGGAGGCGGTTGATGCTTGAGGTGACCGGTCTCAACGTACGCTACGGTTCCGTTGAGGCGTTGCGCGACGTCTCGATCAAGGTCGCAACCGGCGGTCTGGTCGCCATTCTCGGCGCCAACGGCGCGGGAAAGTCGACCCTGCTGCGGGCGATCAGCGGCATCGCACGCGCGGCATCCGGCACGATTGCGGTCGCGGGCGAGGCGATCACCGGCCTGGGCCCGGAGCAGATCGTGCGGCGCGGCGTGGCGCATGTGCCGGAGGGCAGGGGCATCTTTCCGGATCTGACGGTGAAGGAAAACCTGATGATGGGCGCCTATGTGCGCCGCGGCCAAAATGTTTCGGCGGATTACAGCCGCGTGATGGCGATGTTCCCGCCGATCGAGCGCCGCGAACGCTCGTTCGGCTACACGCTTTCCGGTGGCGAGCAGCAGATGCTAGCGATCGGCCGCGCGCTGATGGCCGCGCCTCGGGTCCTGCTCGCCGATGAACTCAGCCTTGGTCTTGCGCCGGTCATCATCAAGCAGGTGTTTGCGAAACTCGATGAGGTGCGCAAGGCCGGAATCACCGTTCTCGTCGTGGAGCAGAATGCGAGGCTTGCCATGAAATTTGCGGATTATCTATACGTGCTCAAATACGGGCAGGTGGTGATGGAAGGCGCGCGCGACGAATTCGAACGTTCGACCGCTCTGGTCGATGCTTATCTTGGTGTCTGAACGATGCATGACTATCCGCTGAAACAACGAACCATCGCACATATGCTTGCTGACAAGGCCACGCGGGTGGGTGACCGGACCTGGCTGATCTTCGGCGATCAGCGCTATACCTATGCACAGGCACACGATCTCTCCAACCGCTACGCCAACAGCTTTCGCGAACTCGGCGTCCGCAAGGGCGATCACGTCGCGGTCATGTTGCCGAACGGTCCCGAATTTATCTGGACGATTTGGGGTCTCGGCAAGCTCGGCGCGGTGACGGTACCGCTCAATACCGCGGCACGCGGCGAATTGCTGCGCTACTTCATCACGCAGTCGGATTCGGGTTGTGTCGTGGTATCAGCCGAATTGGCGGATCGGGTAGCCGAGGCACTCGGCTCCGAACATAAAGTGCGGGCATTTTTGACGCTCGGCGGCGCCAGCACAAGACTCGCGGAATGCGGTGCGCCCTGCATGGATCTTGCTGCCTTCGCCGACGGACCAGCACAGGAGCCCGATCGAAACGCGGTGCTCGCAAGCGATCCGCAATATATCATGTACACGTCAGGAACGACCGGCCCTTCGAAGGGCGTGATCAGCCCGCATTCGCAGGCCCACGGCGTCGGCCGTTCGCTGGCGCAGAATTTCGGCTATCGACCCGACGATGTCCTCTACACCTGCCTGCCGCTGTTCCACGGCAATGCGCTGTGGTATTCGGCCTATGCGGCGTTGTGGGCGGATTGTGCGTTAGCGGTCTCGCCGCGGTTCTCGGCCAGCGGCTTCTGGGACGAGATCAGGGCAACCGGCGCCACCCAGTTCAACGCGCTGGGCGCTATGACCAACATCATCCTGAAGACGCCGCCGTCGCCGCGCGATCGCGAGCATCGCGTGCGCCAGGCCATGATCGTTCCGCTCTCCCCGGAAACCTATCGCGAGGTGTCCGCGCGCTTTGGCGTTCAGGTGACCTCGCTCTACGCCATGACCGAGACCTTCGCCGTGACCATGTTCACGTCAGATGATCCGGAGTCGAAGGGCGCCTCGGCCGGCCGGTCGCGCGGCCTCGCGGAAATCCAGATCGTCAGCGACGAGGACGATCCGCTGCCGCAGGGCGAGGTCGGCGAGATCTGTGTGCGGCCTAGCGAGCCCGGCATCGTCATGTCCGGCTATTACAAGATGCCCGAGGCGACCGTGCGCGACACCCGCAATCTATGGCTTCACACCGGCGATCGCGGCCGGCTGGACCGCGACGGCTATCTCTATTTCGTCGACCGCAAGAAGGAAGCGATCCGCCGGCGCGGCGAGAATATCTCCGCCTATGAGGTCGAGATGCTGATCGCCAGGCATCCATCCGTGCTGGAAGTCGCGGCGGTGCCGGTGGCGTCCGAAATGAGCGAGGACGAAGTGATGGTCTATGTGGTGTGCCGCAGCGGCTGCGAAGTCAGCGAGGAAGAGGTGGTGCGCTTTGCCAACCAGAACATGGCGCATTTCATGGTGCCGCGCTTCGTCCACTTCATCGACGCCCTGCCGAAGACCGCGAGCGAGAAGATCGAGAAATACAAACTCAAGACCTGGGCGGAGGAAAACCGCCAGAAGCTTTGGGACCGGGAAGCCACCGGGCTGAAGCTGGAGCGGTGACAAAAACCAAACAACAAAAACGCTGGAGACGAACCATGGACCAGAGAACACTGACAGGCTTATTGCCGCGACGGGCCCTTCTCGCTGCAGGCGCCGTGATGGCGATGGCGACGCTGCCGGCGATGGCTCAGGAGCCTTTGAAGGTCGGCATGAGCGGCCCGTTTTCGGGCGGGTTGTCGCTGCTCGGACAGAGCGTACGCGATGGGGTCGAAGTCGCGTTCGCGGAAATGAACGAGCGGGGCGGCGTCGACGGGCGCAAACTGCAATTCATTGCGGAGGATGACGGCTACGAGCCGATGCGCACCATCGCCTCGGCGCGCAAGTTGGTGGAACAGGACAAGGTGATCGCCCTGCTTGCGGTCACCGGCACCGCGCCATCGGCGGCATTGTTGCCCTTCGTGACCGAGAGCAAGACCCCGATGCTGTTTCCCTACGCCTTCTCGCACTCGCTGACGACGCCGTTGAACCACGACGTCTTCACCACGCTGCCGGAAGTGCGCGTGCAGATGGTGGTGCTCGCCAACTACATCCTCAAGGATCTCAGACACACCAAGGTCGCGGCGATCTACCAGAACGACGATTTCGGCCAGGATGCCGTCGCCGGTCTGGTCGAGCGCTTCGACCGGGACAAGATGTCGCTAGTCAAATTACCCTTCGATCGCGGAACTACCAGTTTCAGCGGTGTGGTCGCGCAGGCGAAGGCGGCAGGGGTCGAGCACGTGGTTTTCCTCGGCATTCCGAAGGACGCAGCCTTGGTGATGCGCGAAGCGAACAATCTGGGCTGGAAGCCGCAGTTTAGCGGCCACAACGCGCTCGGCGATCCTCAGACGTTTCAACTCGCCGGTCCTCTTGCAGAAGGCGCGATCGCCATCGCGGTGATGGAGCCGCTCGACTCTGACAAGCCCGCGGTCAAGGCCTTCATCGCGGCGCAGCAGAAATACAAGCCGAATACCAAGCCGACCACCTACAGCATGCACGGCTATCAGGCCGGCAAGCTGCTCGCCGAGGCGATCAAGCGTTCCGGCGGCAAGACCGATGAAGCGTCGATCGTGAGCGCATTGGAAAGCATGAAAAACTACGACACCGGCCTGATGGCTCCGCTCACCTTTGCGCCGGATCGGCACGCCGGCTCAATGGCCGGCGCGATCATGAAGGCCGAGGGCGGCAAGTGGAAGATCATCTCCGACTGGCTCGCGGCGAACTGACGAGCATATCCTGATGCGCGCCGTCGTTGCCGAGAGAGCCGGTCCTCCCACGGTCTTGCGCGTCGCCGATGTGGCGGCGCGCGAACCCGCGCCGCGGGAGATCCAGATCGCGGTCGGCGCCTGCGGGGTGTGCTTCCACGACGTCGTGGTGCGCAATGGCACGTTCCGGCGCGGCGTCGCGATGCCGGTCATCCTCGGCCATGAGGTGGCCGGCACTGTCGAAAAACTGGGTTCGGAGGTGCGCGAGTTGCGCCGCGGTGATCTCGTGGCGACCACGATCCACAGCCATGTCTGCGGTCATTGCCGCGATTGCCGCGGTGGCCATGAGACGTCTTGTCCCGAGCGGGTGTTTCTTGGCGATGCCGGGCTCAATGGCGGGTATGCCGAACTCGTCTGCGTCGATGCGGACGCGGCCCTCAAGGTGCCCGCCGGCGTGACTGCGGAAGAGGCATCGATCGTCGCCTGCACTATCGGCACGGAGCTTAACGCGGTGCGAGACGTCGGCCGCGTCCGGTTGGGCGAGCGCGTGCTGGTGACGGGCGCCGGCGGTGGGCTCGGCCTGCACGGTGTGCAACTGTCGCGGCAGGCGGGTGCCTTCACGATTGCTGTGACGACGACGGCAGCCAAGGCGGCCCGCATCCGCGAGGCCGGCGCCGACGAAGTCGTCGTCATCGAACGCGGAGCGGATTTTTCTCGTGAAGTCCGCCGCATCACCGATGACCGTGGCGTCGATGCCGTCATCGACAATGTCGGCGGTCAAGTGTTCGAGCCCGTACGCCGCAGCGTGGCTGACGGCGGGCGGATTGTTCTGGTGGGGCAGCTCACCGGCGAATTCGTCACCATCAACCCGGCGCAATTGTTCCTGCGCAATATCTCGATTCTGAGCGCCAAGGGGGTATCGCGCTCGCAGCTCGGCGATGCGCTCGATCTGGTGGCGCGACGCCGCATCAAGCCTGCCATCGGGGAGGTCTATCCGCTCGATGGCGCCGCCGAGGCGCATCGGCAGGTCGAAGCCGGCCTTTCGATGGGCCGACTGGTCCTCAAGCCGGCCTGACCATTTTGACAAATCCCGTGACTTAAAAAAGGATCTACCGATGCCCACCGCCGATGACGCCAAGGCCAAGTTAAAGGCCGAGACCGGCAAAGCGCTCACGCTGACCTGGCCGCAGCCCGATATCGCGCTCGTCACAATGGTCCGCGAGCGCGAGATGAATACGCTCAGTCTCGAGCTGATCAGCGAGCTCGACGAGGCGCTGACGGCAAGCGTCGCCGGTGGCGCGCGTGTCCTTGTCGTCACCGGGCAGGGCCGGGCGTTCTGCGCCGGCGCGCATCTGCGTTACTTCACCGAAACCGATCCGCGGATCGGCGCCGGCAGTTTCGCGCTTCGCGATCGCTATCTTCAGAAGATCGCCACCGTGTTCGACCGCATCGAAACCCTGCCAATCCCGGTGATCGCGGCGATCAACGGTTTCGCCTTGGGCGGCGGTTGCGAGATGTCGCTGGCCTGCGATTTCCGCTTGATGGTCGAGAACACCAAAATCGGCGTACCCGAAGTGCGGATCGGCGCGCTGGCCGGCGCCGGCGGCGTTCAAAAACTGCATCGCCTTGTCGGCCGCGGCAAGGCGCTCGAATGGATCTTGCTCGGCAGCCACGTCACCGCCCCGGAAGCGCTGGCCCATGGTCTCATCACCAGTGTGCACGCCACGGGCGACTTGTTGCCGGCGGCGATGGAGCTGGCTGGCCGTTTCAGGTTGCTCGGTCCTCACGCCGTCGCCCAATCGAAGATGGCCGTGCGGATGTGCGGTGATGCCGATCTGACGACGGCCCGAAACATCGGGCTCGAAGCGCTCGCGATGCTGATCGGCGCGCCCGAATGGCAGGAGGGCATGAAGGCATTCATGGAGAAGCGTGATCCACGCTTCGCCCCTCTTTTGCCACGTCGAGCCGATTAACCGCTCGGTTCGCATGCAACTACGCAAAGTGGAAGCGCGATTCACAGAATGAGCGGGAAACCCAATAGCCACGCAAGCCGTTCATACGGCTCTTCCACGCTGTTTGGCTTTTTTCGAATAGAAGCCTGCGATGATACAACGTATCGATACTTTGGCCAGGAATAGGGACCATAAAATGGAAGCGAGCAATTTTTCCCAAGACGGAGAGCTCCCTGTGATTCGTCACGACTGGGCGAGCGACGAAACTGCTGCGATTTACAATTCTCCCTTCATGGATCTGATTTTCAGTGCGCAAACAATCCACCGCACGGTGTTCGATCCTGACAAGGTGCAGTTCAGCAGGCTCCTGAACATCAGGACCGGCGGGTGCCCGGAGGATTGCGGCTACTGCAGCCAGTCCGCCCATCACGACGTCGTACTTCAGGCGTCGAAGCTGATGGATCAGAAGCAAGTGATCGAGGAAGCAAAGGCGGCGTTGGCTGCCGGTGCGACGCGATACTGTATGGGTGCGGCCTGGAGATCGCCGAAGCCACGCGATATGGATCCCGTGATTGAAATGGTCAAGGGCGTGAAGGCGCTGGGGATGGAAACCTGCATGACCTTGGGTATGCTTAGCCGGGATCAGGCGCGGCAGTTGGCTGATGCAGGTCTCGACTATTACAACCATAACATTGATACATCTGAACGATTTTACGGCTCGATCGTCCGGCCCCGTACCTTCGGTGACCGGTTAGAGACGCTCAGGCAGGTGCACGACGCGGGCATGAAGGCCTGCTGCGGCGGGATCCTCGGGCTAGGCGAAGAACCGCATCTCATTTGAGATCGTCAATACTCGACCCATCTTGCGGGACTCGGCGCCAATGACGTTGGCGCGATCTTAACTAGGATCTCAGCAAGTTTTGCCGCTACGACGAGAGAGTTGAGTCAAAATAGGATTTGGATTCGCGTAATGTTGGATTTGGAATGTCAGCTTTTGAGGTGATAAGCGGAAGCGGCGCGGGCCGTGGCAACGAGCCAATTGCTGGCCAACAGGGCGCGTTCGCATAACGTTGGATTTGGAATGTCTGCTTAAGCGCGCTCTCCTTGGCGTTCAACTAGGACCCAATCGCGCACGACTTGGGAATGACAATCAGTTGGGAATGACAATCAGCTTTTCATCGCTCGCATCAGCGCCGGATTTAAGATTTTCGATACACATAGGCATTGTCCGATGAGACTCAATGCAAGACGGTTGCTGTCGTCGCCGGCATGATCAATTCAACGACGTCGCGGACTTCAATCCGGTCTTCCGCACCGAGATTTTGAACTGCAGCGGAGTACATCACGAGATCCTTCGGACATGTGACAACGAAGATCGTTGCGTCGCCGAGTGCCAGTGCTTCTTTGATTCGATTTTCGCTGGGGCGCTCTTTCATGGCCGAGTCATCCATCCAGATGCGGCCTCCGCCGGCACCGCAGCAGAAACTGTTTTCGCGGCACCGCGCCATGTCGTGCAACGAATAGCCCGCCATCCGGATGATTTCACGCGGCGCGTCAAACTCTCCGTTGTATCGGCCCAAGTAGCAGGGATCGTGATAGGTGACCCGAGCGCCGTCGCCGCCGGCAGGCGTCAGAAGGTTCGCCTTCAACAGTTCCAAGAAGAGCTGGGTGTAGTGGATGACGTCGAACTCGACACCAAAGGTACGATACTCCTGGCGCAAGCCGTTTAGCGTGTGTGGATCCGTTGTCATGATGCGATTGAACTTGCATCCGGACAAGACGTCGATGTTGTGGCGAGCCAGCGTTTCGAACATACCTTCGTCGCCGACGCGGCGAACATCGTTTCCGCTATTTCGTTCGGCGTCGTAGAGGATCCCAAAGTCGACACCTGCCTGGTGAAGCAACTTTGCGATATGGGCCGTCATCTTCTGGGCCCGCGGGTCATAGGACGCAAAATCGCCCACGAACCAAAGGATGTCGACTGGACCTTTTCGAGCATCCTTGATCTCGAAGCCGATATCTTTCGTCCAGCGGGCGCGCTGACGCGCGGGTTTGCCGAATGAGTTTCCCGATTGCTGAAGGTTGCCGAGAGCGGTCTGAAGCATCGGCTCGATCGCGCCGGTTTCCAGGACTGAGCGACGCATCTCGACGATTTTCGTCATCTGCTCGATATGGACAGGGCACGCGTCCATGCAGGCGCGGCAGGTCGTGCAGGCCCACAACGTCTCTTCGGCGATGACCCCGCCGATGAGTGGCCCAGCCTTCCCGTTTCCCTCGTCGGCCATAAAATCGCGGAGATCCATAATCAGGGCCTTCGGGCTCAACGGCAGGCCGGAGGCATATGCGGGACATACCGCCTGGCAGCGTCCACATTCGGTACAGGAAATCAGGTCGAGTTTATGCTTCCAGTCGAACTGGTCGATTTCAGACACTCCCGCCAATGCCTGCTCGGGGGGCGGAACAGGCAGCATACCCTTGGGCTTCAGGTTCCTGAAATAGATGTTGGGCGCCGCCGTGAAGATGTGGCGATGCTTCGATCCTGGAATATAGATCAGGAAGGTAAGAACCGACGCAACATGGAGCCAATAGGCGACTTCGCCTCCAGTCGCAGCATCTGATGCGCTAACCCCGAGTGTGCTCAGCAAGATTGCCAAGGCCGAACTGACGGGTCGCCACGGCGAGCCCGATCCTTCAGCCACCAGTCTGAAGGCAAATTCCATGAACATCGTCGCCACGACAGCAAAGACCAGCCCATAGATGGTCCAAGCGTCAAGGGAGTTGGAGCCTTCGAAGCGTTTGGGTCGGATCACGAGACGCTGGTAGATGGCGAGCCCTATGCCACACAGAACAAGCACTCCGAAGAGGTCTTGCAGCGATGCGATCCATGTATTGCCGCCGATAGGCGCTAGTGAGAAGCCAGGGATCAGGCCCGATCCGAGGCTTTGCGCGATCGCGCTGAACAGCACTAGAAAACCCGTAAAAATCAACCCATGCAGCACGCCAGAGTAGCGGATCTGAAGGAGACGTCGATGCAGACCGAGATCTGCCAACAGCCCCTTCAATCGCTCGAACGGTTGGTCCCAACGGTCAGCTGCCGGCGCCGCAAATACGGGCCTCAGATATCTTGAGGCACGGTAAGCTGCGAGCGCGAATGCCGCGCCCACGAGGATCCACATGGTGAGAACTTTCGCAGCCAAGGCCAAACCTCTAATCTGCTAATCTGCGAGACGATTTGTCATCGCCTCGACGAAATCAAAGAGGTCAACCTTCGCTCCGTAGTGGGCGTGGTCGAATATCGGCGCGCGAGGATCGGAATTGATGGCGACGATCAATTCTGCGCCGCTCATGCCTTCGAGGTGTTCCGGCGCGCCGGAAACGCCGAGCGCGAGATATAATCTCGGCTTCACCTTGCGTCCGGATTTCCCCACTTGCCGTTCCTTCGGCAGCCAGCCGGCGTCAATCACCGGACGGCTGCCGGCGATCTCTGCCCCGATCTTCGTCGCGAGTTCGCGCGCTTGATCGATGTTATCCTTGCCTCCGATGCCACGGCCGACGCACACAAGCCGGTCGGACATTGTGATGTCGATGGCATTCGGGTCGGGCGCCTGCACGGAAAATACCTTGGTCTTCAGCGCTGCGAGCGCGGGCGGGGCAGGGAGATTGACAACGAGCGTCGCCGGATCGTTTGTGTCCTCCCGGTAGGCGCCCGGCGTGAGCATCACAACGGAAGGGGTCGGCAAGTCGATCTTGGCCGAGAGCTTGCCTCCATAGATCTGGCAAAACGCAGTCACGCCGGAAGAAGAACGCTCGATCTTCGTGCAATAGCTGACAAGCGGCAGCGTGGATTGGGCCGACAGGGCGGGTCCAAGATCTATTCCCGCCGACGTGTAGGCCAGCAGCACGAGGTCGGGCTTGCTGGCCGCGATGGCCGCATGCAGACAGACCAACTGCGCTTCAGGATTATACTCAGCGAGGGCCGCGTCGTTGATGATCACGGTTTCGTCGACGCCCCCGATCTGACCCTTAAACAAATCGGGGCTCGCATGCGCAACGAGCGCTGAGATCTTCCCTTCGGTCCCCGCCAATTGGCGCGCCGCGGCGACCAGTTCGCGCGATGAGCCGGCGATGGCGTTCTGGTGGATTTCGACGTGAACAAGAATGTGCATGATCAGCGTCCCACCAAACCTTTTTCCTTCAAAATATCTAAAAGCCGCGTCGCGACCTGTTCAGCATTACCGGCAATCATCTCCGCCTGGCGTTCTTTCTCAGGAAGCGAGAGTGCATCGATCCGGATCGTCAACTCGGGGGTTACATCAACTTTTTCCGCGCGAATCGGGGTGCTCATCGCCTGCCGCAGCTTTGTTCCCGATACATAGCGCGGCGGTTGTGAAGCAGCTTGGACGCCGAGTACCGCGGGTCCCGTTACCGCGAGGAGGGCCGAGAGCCCGCCACTATATTCCTGCTGGATCACCACGGTTCCGTCGCGCACCGAGATGCCGCTGACCGCGTTGACCGTGGGCCAACCAAGGCTTCCTGCGAGATACGGAGCCAGTTGGCCAAAGACGTCTTCTGGGGTCTGTACGCCGGTCAGGATCAAATCGACGCCGAGGTTCCGAAGTGGGGAAATCAAGAGCGCCGCGGCCGCCGCGGGACCAACGATCCGATCCATCCCGTGATCGATCCGAACCGCTTCGTCTGCTCCGCGTGCAACCGCAGACTGGAGTAAGCGATCAGCTCCGTCGCCCGCCAGTGCTACGGCGGTAACCCGCGAGCCAAAGCGCTCCTTTAGGATTACCGCTTCTTCCAGCGCAAATTCGTCGAATTCGTTGACCTTCAGACCAACCCACTCGCGGTCTATGTCGGATCCGCTTTCGTCGATATCGAGTTCCTCGCTGATGTCCGGGACAAGCCTCATCACGACGGCGATATGCATCCTGGCGTCTCCTTCGGCGGGTCTGGTTTCGTTCCGGTCAGGTTCTCTTCCCAAACCGTCGTTTCCAAACGGCCAAGACCTCGCCAAAGGCGATGTGAGATGCCGCCGCAGACCTTCTTTGGTCATCCCATCGGGAAGCAAACATCCTGTCAACGAAAATGTCGACAATCTTGTGGAAGTTTTTGAGGTGTGCCATGATTGGGATCACTCGACGACCCTAGAGGTCAAGATCGGGATAGATGAACGCAAAATGGGAGGGGCGCATGCCCATCGCAAAGGGGGCACCCAAGGTTGCCGACGTGCTTATCATCGGTGCTGGCGCGTCCGGCTCGGTAGCGGCCAAACATCTCGCGGAGAGCGGATTCAGCGTTGTTTGTCTGGAGCAGGGCGGACGCGTCGACAACTCCGAATTCTGGGGTGACAAGCCGGAATGGGAGTTGATGTCCCAAAAACGTTGGCACCCGAATCCGAATGTGCGTGATCTGGAACAAGACTATCCGGTCGACACATCCGACTCTGATGTAAACGCTCTAATGTACAACGCTGTCGGTGGCAGTACGATCCTTTACGCAGCCCATTGGCAACGTTTCATGCCATCCGATTTTCGAGTGAAAACGCTCGATGGCGTCGCGGACGACTGGCCCTTCTCTTACGAAGACCTGGAGCCGTTCTACGACCAGATGGATCTCGAAATGGGGGTTTCTGGTCTCGGGGGCGATCCCGCATATCCGGCTGGCAACGCGCCGCCGCTGCCTCCTTTGCCGATCGGCCTAATCGGAATGAAAGCTGCGGAAGGGATGAACAAGTTGGGCTGGCATTGGTGGCCGGCACCGAACGCGATTCCATCCAAGCCTTATCTAGGTCGCAACCAGTGTGTTCGGCGTGGCACTTGCCTGACTGGCTGTCCAGAGCGGGCAAAGGCTTCCATGGACCACACCCACTGGCCTTCGGCTTTGGCTCATGGGGCCGTACTTGTGACCGGCGCGCGGGTTAGGGAGATCACCATCAACGACGAGGGCCTTGCGACCGGTGCGATCTACGTCGATCGCAACGGACGCGAAAAACGCCAACTGGCCCAGACCGTGATCGTGTGCGCTAACGGAATCGGTACTCCCCGTCTTCTTTTGAATTCGAAATCCAACAAGTTCGCCGATGGACTCGCCAACTCGTCTGGGCTGGTCGGCAAGAACCTGATGATGCATCCCTACGCAGCCGTGACGGGCTACTTCGACGAACCACTCGAAAGCTGGCTCGGACCGGCGGGACAGACCATCCAGTCAATGCAGTTCTACGAGACGGATGCTTCGCGAGGTTTTGTACGGGGCGCCAAATGGCAAGTCATGCCTTCAGGCGGTCCGCTCGGCATGCGCGCAGCCTATGGCGGCAAGCCGCTTGATGAAGCCTGGGGAAGTAGCCTTCACCGGAATACGGCCAAGGTGTTTGGCCGGTCATTCGAATGGGGAATTATCGCCGAGGATTTGCCGGATGAGGAAAACCGCGTCGTACTCCATGAAACCCTGACGGACAGCGACGGAATTCCGGCCCCAAAGCTGATCTACAAGAACTCCGAAAACACCAAACGTCTGATCGACTTCCACCTCGAACGCGCCAAGGAAGCGATGCGCGCCGCTGGCGCGGTTGACATGTCGGTCACGCCGCTCATGCGCGACTGTGGTTGGCATCTGATGGGCACATGCCGAATGGGGAATGATCCGAGCCGCTCGGTAGTCAACCAATACGGCCGCAGCCATGACGTCGAGAATCTCTTTATCTACGACGGAAGCGTCTTCGTGACCTCATCGGGATTCAATCCGACAGGGACGATTGCCGCTATCGCGCTGCGCTCGGTCAAGCACCTTATTGAAAACCGTCGCAATCAGGAGGTGGCGGCATGAACTCGCTTCTGACCTCCGAACATCGCATGATCTTTGCGGGGATCGCCGACTTCTTGATACCCAACACAGAGGGTATGCCATCGGCCAGTGAAGTCGGCGTGCAAGGGCCAATTCTTGATCGGGTGCTGAGCTTGCGCCCGGATCTTTCCGAAGCATTCTTTCGAGGCTTGGCAAAATCGATCGGTCACAGCGCAGCTGACGCAACAAACGCCCTGAACTCGGGCGACCACGAGGCCTTCGGGGCAATCAGTCTGGTCGCTTCCGCCGCCTACTATATGGTTCCGCGAGTACGCGAACTGATTGGATACCCCGGGCAGGAAAACAGACCCGATCCGGATCCTGACGCGACGCCGCCCTACGTGGCGAACGGCATGCTTCAGCACGTGATTGACCGCGGTCCGATCTACAAACCGACCCCGAAATAAGAGACAAGGAAAGCCGCGCCGGCGAGCAATAGGAGAAAAAGGTGAGCGACACGATTTCCAATACACCTCGCTTCAAACGAGGCGAGATAGTTGATGTCTTGATCATCGGCGCGGGGCCTTCCGGTTCGGTTGCGGCCAAACACCTCGCTCAGTCCGGGTTTTCAGTTGTGGCGCTCGAGCAGGGGCACTTTCCGGATCGATCGAAATATCCGGGCCGCAACCCGGAATGGGAGCTTGTGACCCAGAAGCAGTGGCATCCCAACCCAAACTATCGCGACCTACCTCGTGATTATCCGATCAACACATCCGAATCCGATGTCAACCCGCTGATGTTTTCCGGAGTCGGTGGAAGCGCAACGCTGTATGCGGCGCACTGGACGCCATTCTTGCCATCCGATTTCCGGGTGCGGACGCTTGACGGCGTTGCCGACGACTGGCCTTTCACATATGAGGATCTTCTGCCCCATCTGGAAGCTGTCGAACATGAGGTCGGCGTCTCTGGACTAGCCGGTGACCCAACATATCCGCTCCGGTCTCCACCGCCGACCCCCGCACTGCCTATCGGGAAAGTAGGCGCCAAGGCCGCGGAATGCCTCGACAAGATGGGGTGGCATTGGTGGCCGGGGACGAACGCCATTCCATCGGTTGCCTATAACGGCCTGAATGCCTGCGTTCGACGGGGTACCTGCATGAGCGGTTGTCCGGAGGGCGCGAAGTCCACGACGGACATCACCTACTGGCCACACGCGATCAAGGCCGGTGCACGCCTCGTCACGGGCGCGCGCGTTCGCGAGATTACGGTCAACGACAGCGGACTCGCCACCGGCGCAACCTATGTCGACGAGAACGGTCGAGAGCGGCATCAGCGCGCACACTCCGTCATCGTCTGCGCCAACGGTATCGGAACCCCTCGGCTGTTGCTCCTTTCGACGTCGAATCGATTTCCAAACGGGCTCGCAAACACGTCGGGCATGGTCGGCAAGCGGCTGATGATGCACCCTTTCTCCGCGATCATGGCTGTCTTTGAGGAAGATCTGGAATCGTGGCGCGGGCCGTATGGGCACAACGTCGAATCTTTCCAGTTCTACGAAACCGACAAGTCGAGAGGCTTCGTGCGAGGCGCCAAATGGGGCGTCATGCCAAGCGGAGGCCTGCTTGGTGCGACGAGCTTCGTCGGAAGCAAGGTGTTCACGAGTGAAAAGCCATCAGCTGGCGACATGTGGGGAAAAAATCTCCACGAAATGGTCGAACGTCGTTTCGGACACACGATGGTCTGGGGCATCATCGGCGAGGACCTCCCCGAGGAGTCAAATCGCGTCCTGCTAGACGACACTCTGGTCGATTCCGATGGGATCCCCGCTCCCAAACTGATCTACAAGGTTTCTGAAAACTCTGAGCGGATGCTGAAATTCCACGAAGAGCGAGTGCTCGAAGCGTGCAAGGCCGGTGGCGCCATCGAAACTGCCATTGTCCATCAGATGCGGGATACCGGCTGGCACCTGCTTGGGACCTGCCGCATGGGGACCGACCCCGGAAATTCCGTCCTAAACGAATGGGGCCAGGCTCACGACGTTCCCAATCTCTATGTCTTCGACGGAAGCTCGTTTCCGACATCCGGCGGTGTGAATCCAACAGCGACAATCATGTCAGTCGCAATGCGGCAGACACAGCGCATGATTTCCGAGCGTCGTAACCTGAAGGTGGCTTGATGACCAGACAACTGACCAATGACGATCGAATCCTGTTCGGAGCTTTTGCCGACCATCTGATTCCGGCTTACAAAAAAATGCCGAGGGCCACCGACGTTGGAGTCGCGGCCGATTTGCTCGATGCCGTGCTGGGGTTTAGGCCGGATCTGCGGGAGGGATTTTTCCGAGGGCTCGATGCCATTCGCGGCCTGCCTGCGGCCGAAGCCGCCGAGCGCCTGTTCAAGTCCGATAACCCGACGTTCGAGATCCTCGGCTTGGTCGCGTCGGGCGGCTATTACATGGCTCCAGAAGTGAGAGACTTAATGGGTTACCCTGGGCAGGAGAGTCTCTCGTACGATCCACATGCGACGCCAGATTATGTCGCTAGCGGCCTACTGGATCGCGTCGTAAAGCGTGGGCCGATCTACGTCGCCACGCCAGCTTGACAGAATATCTGACCCGATCATCAAACGCAGAGGAATGCAGCCCCGCTTCCTTGAAACGTTTTTGCGCGGAGGTAGATTCGTCACCTCAGCCAGCGCTTCAACTCACAACGAAATAGCGAGATGCGGCAGGCGAGGGCTGTTTTCCTGACAGCGACCTTATATGAAGGCGTCATCTTTCGAGAATCGCTCCGCTAATGCCTCATTTTGCGGAATATCCCAGCTGCCATGCGCCCGCTTGTAGGCGTTAAGAGCTGGCCAGATGTGGTCGACACTGACACGCACAAAGCCTTCGCGATCTCCCGAGGCCATCATCTCAATCATCTCGGCATGCTCGCTGCGCGCCTGCGACAGAAGTTTCGGATCTGCGATGCCGTAGCAGCGGATGCCAAGCGTCTCGGTCCAAACCCGTTCGACGAGATAGGCCAAGTACGCGTTCCCACAGTTCGCCCAAATGCGGCGATGGAACAGGCTGTTATTGGCGCACGCCTCCTGTAGGTCGCCCCTGTCCCCGGCCTCGCAATAGGCGCGGTGAATCGCTCGAAAATCGTCCAGAAGCTCAGGTGCAACAGGCAGCGGCATCCGGCGGGCAGCGTCCGCTTGTAGCTGGGCACGCATCTCATACATCTCGTCGATTTCACGGAACGTGTAATCGCGAACCATCGCGCCTTTGTTCGGGCGCCGAACAACGATGCCGAGTTGCTCCAACTCGACGATAGCGGCCCGAATAAGATGGCGTGATACGCCGAACCGCAACGCCAGTTCATCCTCGATCAATCGTTCACGCGGCCGCAGGCGTCCAAATATGATGTCATATTTGATACTGAGGACCAGCCCACTGGGTTGTACGTCCGCAGTTGCCTTCGCCGCTCTAGATTCCATATTCATCTTCCTCCTCAGCGCCATCTGATTGCCAATTTAGCACCGATCTGAGACTGGCCGAGTTCAGCTAATTGAATCAGCGGTTCCTAACGAACTCAGCCGACCTTCAGGAACATGCTCTCGTTTCTCCGGGGTACGAAATCAAGGGTTACTTTTTATTTTAGTACCATCGGACCGCGAATTGCTGAAGTCGAACGCACCTCCCGAACACGTGGTTGGTTGTATTCGCAAATTGAGGTGTGACCTCAACTGTATGGCGTTGTTGCAGCGATGGCTCATCGACCAATGCCCAAAATGTCCAAGCCCGAAGGGCAGCAACGACGCTTAAACATATTATGCATTTCTCCGACAAAAATTTCAACTGGATTGTTGACAATTTCGTCGTGAAAGGGAAAAGTTGAAATCGGACGGCAAAGCAGCCTGACAAAAGGCGGCGATGATCGCCTGATGAGGGAACGGAGCGCGGGGATGTCCGCTCAGGTTGTTCGGGCAAACGGCATTGATGTTCGGTACCTGATTGAAGGGCCGGCCGAAGCGCCTGTGATCGTATTCAGCAATAGTCTCGCGTCGGATCTTAGCATTTGGAACCAAGTGGCCGAAGCACTCAGCTGCAACTATCGGATCCTCCGTTACGACCTGCGGGGGCATGGCGGCACAACCGCCACGCCGGGCGAGTATTCGATCTCGCTTCTGGGCGACGACCTCTTGGCGCTTCTGGACGCCCTCAACTTCAAGAAAGTTCACCTGGTCGGACTGTCGATTGGCGGGATGATTGCGCAATCCGTTGCCGCAACCGCGCCACGACGCTTTTTGAGCCTCGTTCTTTGCGCAACCTCGAGCGAGAGCGTTCCTGCGATCTGGGAGCAGCGCCTGGATATCGCGCGTCGCCGTGGCTTCGGCGAATTGATCGAACCGACGCTTCTGCGCTGGTTCATGCCTGAGACCCACAAGCGCGAGCCCGAACTTATTGCTTCCACAAGACGGATGATCTCTGAGACGTCGACGAGCGGTTACGTGGGCAGCGCAGCGGCGCTACGCGACATGAACCTGATGTCGTTACTTGCTCAGATCAGCGCCCCGACCTTGCTTGTGGCTGGTCAAAACGACGTAGCCACGCCGGTTGCCGGAATGGAATCGATGCGCAGGGCCATCCCGGACGCTCGCTTGGTCGCGCTTCCAGGAGCTGCGCACCTGCTCGCCCTGGAGCGCCCGAAGGAATTGATCGGATTGATTGGTGGTTTTCTAGAACGAGTTAGCTGAGCTGTTGAAGAAACCCGGCCGCATCCGGTCCGGGAACAAAGGAGAGAGGGAGCGAAACGATGGACTTCAATGAGAAACACGGTCTGCTAGACGAGGCTCTGCGGTTTGGGCAACTGACCCGTCGAGGTTTCGTGTCTGGAGCAGCGACGATTGCCGCGGGGGCGGGAGCTCTGGCATCAGGGCTCGTCAGCTCTGCATCTGCCCAGGAATTTGACGTACCCAAGACGGGCAAGAAGGTTCGCGTCGGTCTTGGACTGAACTATGGGCCGTTCAACCAGCCTTGGCGTCGTGGTTGCTGGCAGCTTGGGAAGACGGTGGTAGATCTCGGCGGCGAACTCGTTACGGTTCGCGGCGTGCCTACCAAGCCGAGCGAGCAGGAATCCGCTCGCACGCTTCTTGATCGCAACATCGACGTACTCGTTCTCGGGATCTACTCACTCGAATCCGAGACGGCATTTATCGCCGATGAAGCAAAGAAGCGCGGGATCAAGACGGTAGGTTTTGCGGTGCCGGTCAAAGACTCGCCGTTCGTCAGCGAGGACACCTATGCTACCGGCGCTACGCTGACCTATTTCGCTCACAATTATTGCGGTCGTCAGGGCACATTTGTTCAAACCGCCGAGAGCAAGGGCTTCTACACACCGTTCGATCAGGAAGCCGATCAATTCGAATTGATGACCAAGTATGAACCACGCATGAAGATACTGCCCTTCATGTCGGGCTCCGTTTCCACGAGCGACCAGATTTCCAAGGGCCGCGAAAACGTGCTGTCGCTTCTACAAGCCAACCCGCAGCCTGGTTCCATTACCGGGATCGTTTCCTGGTGGTGGCCTCTGTCTGTCGGTGCAGGGCAGGCGATGCAGCAGATGAATCGCACCGATATTAAGATCTTCAACCACTACTTCTCAGATCAATTTCTCACTGATATGGCGGCCGGAACCTATCCGATTGTCTTCTCCACCGACGTGCCGTGGCATCTCATGGGTAAAAAAGTCGGTGAAATGGCGATGGCCATGGGCCGAGGCGTTGATATCAAGCCTTATATGTACCGTGTTCCCGTGACTGCCATTACTCCGGATCAAGCAAAGGCGGCGCTGGCGGAAGTTCAGGACATGGACAAGCAGGCGATCGCTTTCCTGAAGCCGTTTGGTGGCTGACAAATAACCCGGCCGGGATCGGAGGGCTCATTTCGCCCTCCGATCTTTATCAGATGCAAGCCGAGGAGTATTTGCGATGCCCGTGGTTCAAGGCAGCCTGAAGAGCGGACGCTCGCAAAAATGAGAAGCGTGAACTGGTCGAGCGCTTTACTCAAGCCTTGGTTGAGGTCTGCGGCTCGAATGCCGAGCGAATACACGTCTTGCTCAATGAAATATCTGAGGACAATTACGGACGCGGAGGCCGTCTTCTTTCGGACTGTCAACGCGAACAATGTGGAGTAAATATCAATGGTAGGTCGTCTGGCGGGTAAGCGCATCATTATCACCGGCGCTGTCAACAATATCGGACGGGAAGCGGCGCAGCAGTTCATTACTGAAGGCGCGCGCGTCGTTGTCGCCGATATCGATGCAGCAGCAGGACGCCGAACAGCTGACGAACTTGGTTCCGGTGCGCATTTCATCAAGGCCGATGTGATGAAGGAGGAAGAAGTTCGCGATCTCATCGAAAGGGGCGTCGCATGGCTTGGGGGACTCGACGTACTGGTCCAGAACGCGGGCGTTCAGCACTCGGGATTCGTTACTGACTTCGACGCCTCGAAGTGGGATGCCTTGTTCGCCGTCAACGCGCGAGCTCATTTTTTCGGGGCCAAATACGCCATTCCGCATCTGCGCAAGGCCGGAAAGGGGTCAATCGTCAATACGTCTTCTCTTGCCGGCAAGCGTGGCGGTCCCGGTTTGACCGCCTATTCCGCATCCAAGGGTGCGGTCATCGCATTTTCCACCGCACTCGCGATGGAACTTGCCAAGGACAACATTCGGGTCAACACGATTTGCCCCGGTTGGGTTGATACGCCGTTCAATCAACCCGCCATCGATCTGATGGGCGGCCGAACCTTGCAAGAGGCCGTGGTGAAAAGCATTGTTCCGCTTGGCCGACAAGCCGTACCATCCGAAATCGCTCCGCTCTTCGTCTATCTGGCCTCCGACGAGTCTTCGTACATGACCGCCCAAGCCATCACGGTCGACGGCGGAGTCCACAACTGACGTTGCCCTCACTGCGTGATGGGGCGCCGGGACACAGGAGAACCGAGATGACCAGGACCACCGCGCCCGCACTTGATGTTGCGGCAAATACGACGATGCCGACGAAAAAGGAGCCCGATGAGGCCCTTTGGCTCGGGCTTTTGCGCCGATGGGGCACGATCGGCGTTATTGTACTAACCGCAATTGGGTTTTCGTTTGCCTCACCTTACTTCCTGAACGTCTCGAACTTCAACAACATCCTTTTTTCCATGATCGTGAGCTGCCTTGTCTCGATCGGGCTGACCTTTGTCGTTGTTGGCGGAAGCTTTGACCTTTCTGTCGGTCTCACCGTCACAACGTCATCTATCGTCACCGCGTTTATGATTCCGCTGGTCGGACCCTGGATCGCCATCGTATGTGCGCTCGTCGCCGCTTGCACGATAGGTCTGGTGAATGGTTTGCTCGTAACATACGCGCGGCTGTCGGGAATTGTCGTCACTCTTGGAACAATGTTCGTGCTCGGAGGCACCAACATTGCCATGACGGGCGGCTACCAGGTCGCGGTCGATTACAAGGAGACGGCATTCAAGTACATTGGTCAGGGTAAGGTCGGAATGATCGCTTTCCCCGTCCTTCTGTTGCTCGCGGTCGCGCTGGTCATGCACGTGTTCTCCACAAAGACAAAGATGGGCCATTACATTACCGCTGTCGGAGACAACCCGATGGCCGCGTTCTACTCGGGGATCAAAGTCTACAACTGGGTCATCCTTACGTTTATTCTGGCGGCGCTGATGTCGGGCATTGGCGGAGTCATTCTGACATCAATTTCTTCCTCGGCGCAGCCGGTCGGCGGTGACGGTTACTTGTTGGAAGCGTTCGCGGCCGTTTTCCTTGGCGCCACGATTCTAGGAAAAGGAAAACCGCACGTGCTAGGCACGTTGCTGGGCGTGTTCTTCATTTACATGGTCAGTTCGGGAATGAACATGGTGGGGTTCTCCTATGCCGCACGTCAACTCTTCTCAGGTCTGATCCTAATTCTCGCTGTTGGGGCCAATGCCATGCTCAACCGCGAAGAAATCCACCTCAAGTTCATCTGAGCGCAACCATGAACACAGAAGCGCTAGTCGAAGTTCGTGCTCTGGAGAAGGAATTCAGCCGGACGAAGGTGCTCAAGGGCATCAACCTCCGGTTCCTTCCGGGGGAAGTCCATGGTCTGCTGGGGGAGAACGGGGCGGGTAAGTCGACGCTGATTAAGATCCTGACAGGCGTCTACGCGGCCAGTGCCGGCCAGATCCTGATCGACAATATTCCTGTCCGTATCTCCAGTCCGCTAGATGCCCATAAACTGGGATTGGGCGCGGTCTACCAGGACGCCGAACTGATCGGTGACTTCACCGTTGGCCAGAATATCCTGCTGGGAAACGAGCCGGCGGGTGTGTTGCTGAGTCAGGCGGCCATTCACCGTGAGGCGGAAGATATCCTGAAGCAGGTTGGAATTCGTATCGACGTTCGCCGGAAGGCATCCTCCCTCACGGCGGCCGAAATGCAACTGGTGACGCTAGGAACCCTGTTTCATCGTCGATACCGCCTCATCATTCTGGACGAGCCGACGGCGCGGCTTTCGGCGACCGAGACCGAGTTGCTGTTCGAGATCATCCAGAACTTTCTGTCGCAGGGGATCACGATCGTCTACATCTCGCATCGCCTGAACGAGATCAAAAGGATCTGTGACAGGGCGACGATCCTTCGGGGCGGGCTGGTTTCAGCAACGCTGAACCGGGACGAGATAACTGAAGAACGCGTTACCGAGTTGATGGTCGATCGCAGTCGCAGCGATCTGGAAACCTACAATGAGGGCCATTCGACCGACCGCGTCGTACTCGAACTTGATGGGCTGCGAACGGCGAAGCTCAGGTCCCTGAGCCTCTCAATCCGCGCTGGCGAGGTACTCGGTATCACCGGTCCGGTTGGCGCGGGGATGGAGCAGATCGAATTGTCTCTGGGGGGCATCGCCCCCTACGGAGGAAACATTCGCATAGACGGGCAGCCGGTCTCCCTTGTCAATCCTTCGGCGTCAAGGGCCGCTGGAGTGGCGTTGATCCCCGAAGACCGACGCAAGCAGGCGCTCTTTCCTAATCTTACAGCCGCCGACAATATTTCGCTTCCCGTACTGAATCTGCTTTCGCGTCTTGGCTTCATCAGCCGCGGCAGTCAGGTCGACTACGCGACCGGTGTGATGAATCAGCTTTCCGTTAATCCGCGCCAACCCAACAAGCTGATCAAATTCTTTTCCGGAGGAAACCAGCAGAAGGCCGTAATCGGCAAATGGCTGAGGGCCGAGGCGAAGGTCTACATCTTCGTCGAGCCGACGTCCGGCGTCGACGTCGGAGCGATCAAGGAGATCTACGACATCATCTTGCACCTTGCTCAATCGGGAGCTGCGGTGCTGATCATTTCCTCGTCGGCCAAGGAAATCATTTCGCTCTCCGAACGGGTCATCGTGATCCGGGACGGCGAACTCGTCTTCGAAGGTCAGAAGACGGATTGCAGTCACGACCAGTTGCTCGCAATTTCGATCCAGAGTCGGCCTCCGGTCGCGGCTTGAAACATTAACCCAGGAGAAAGTTACATGGTGGAGATCACGGCGACTAAAGCGCATGCAGCGATCGCGGCAGGCGTCAAGAAGGCAACCGAGCTCGGTTCGCCTTCGAGCATCTCAGTCGTCGATTCGGGGCGAAATCTTATCGGTTTCCTACGGATGGATGGAGCGCTTTTGGCGAGTATCGAGATTTCACAGGCAAAAGCCTATACTGCCAGGTCTCTCAACATGAAGACTGGCGATGTCACTCCCTACGTTCAGCCAGGTGGCCCATTCTACGGAATGGAAACGTCACATCGGCAGGCCCTGGTTGTGTTCGCAGGCGGACTTCCCGTGACGACTGACGGCAATGGCATCGGAGCGGTGGGCGTAGCGGGAGGCTCACTCGAAAATGACGTTGCCGTTGCAGAAGCGGTCTTGGCTGCGCTCACGCCCTAACGAAAACTGCAGCACTTGCATTGGCACTATGGCGACCGTGATCTCGAGGTCGTAAACGTGCTTGGAACAGATCATCTTTCGTAGCGCGCTGCGGCGATGACTTCGCCGCGGCTCCTATTCCAGCGTTGTGCAGCTTCAATCCAGGGAGACCCTATGGACCGAATCCTGGCCGCGGCGGTGGGTGCAGGGACATCGCCGGCGCGCGTTGAGGATTTTCGTTTTCTGACGGGTCGCGGACGCTACGTCGAAAACCTGGCCGGCCTGGGTTGCCTGTTCGGTGCTTTCGTGCGTTCTCCTCACGCGCATGCGCGAATCTCGACAATCGAAACGTCCGTCGCGGCAGACCTTCCGGAGGTCGTCGCGATTTTCACCGGCGTCGACTTGGCGGCTGCCGACGTCGGACCTCTTCCTTTTCATCACGTCGTCACTCGCGAAGACGGTCGGCCTATGCAGCCGCCTCCGCGCCTAGGGCTCGCCAAGAATTTTGTCCGCTTTTGTGGCGAAGGTGTTGCCCTCGTTGTCGCGAAAAGCCATCGAGCCGCAATCGAGGCCACTGAGCAAGTCAGGATCGGTTACGAAGAACTCCCAGTCATCGTATCGGCGCGCGCCGCCTTTGCCGAAGCTGCTCCGCTGCTTGATGGCGGCTCGCCCCGGAACGTCGCTGGATTCTTTAAGATGGGCGACAGGCAGAAGGTCGATCGGGCGATGGCAGAAGCAGCACATATCGTCAGACTGTCGCTCACCAATCAGCGGCTCTCCGCTAGTCCGATGGAGACGCGTAGTTCGATCGCGTCTTTTGACGTGACGACGGGACGCCTAACCTTGCGGACGGGCAATCAGGCACCGCACATGGCTCGACAGCATCTCGCAACCGCGCTCGGCATTCCCGAGTGCGGGCTACGTATAATTGTCGAGGATATCGGCGGTGGCTTCGGCATGAAGCTTCATCCGTATCCGGAAGATGTCGCATTGCTTCACGCTGCCAGAACATTGAAGGCTTCGATCCGCTGGAAGGCCGATCGCACCGAGGCATTCCTTTCCGACACCCATGGTCGTGATCACGAAACCGATGCCGAAATGGCGCTTGACCGCGACGGCCGCATTCTCGGCGTACGTTTGAGGGTCTTCGCGAATATGGGAGCCTACCTCGCCCATTTCGGCATTACGGTTGCAACCGCCTCAGGTAATCGGGTGGTCTCAAGCGTCTACGACATCCCAGCCATGGATGTGGAAGTTCGTGCGATGCTGACCAGCACGGCGCCGATCGGGCCTTACCGGGGCGCGGGGCGGCCAGAATCGATTTACCGCATTGAACGCTTGCTCGATGTCGCCGCTATGGAGATGCGGCTCGACCCAGTGACGATCAGACGGATCAACCTCGTGCGCGCCGACCAAATTCCATATGTCGCGGCCTCTGGCCAGGTCTACGAAAGTGGCAATTTCCCAAAGATCCTCGACCGAGCGCTGGTACTCGCCGACTGGGATGGATTTTCCTCACGCCAGGCCCAAGCATTCAAGCGTGGCAGCCTCTATGGACGCGGTATCTGTTGTCATATCGATACAACGAGCGGCATCCGGCCGTTCGAGCACGTGCGCATAACCGCAGCAACCGATGCGCGCATTCGAATCTTTTCCGGAACACAAGCGATGGGACAGGGACTAGCGACAGTTTATGCAAGCATGGTCGGTACTCGTCTCGGACTGTCGCTCGACCAAATTGAGGTGATCCAGGGGGACACCGATCTCGTTGACGATGGCGTCGGTTCTTATGGGTCACGCTCTCTATTCATCGGCGGCAGCGCGGTCGTTGACGCTACTGAGAATCTGATCGCTCTCCTCCGAGACCGTGCCGCGGCTCTATTGGGTTCGAATTCTGGTGATGTTGTGTTCGCGTGCGGTCGCTTCTTCGTGGGTGCGACTGGAGTGAGCTTGGAGGAACTGCTCGTTCAAACCGGCAGCGCCGAAGTCGACGGCCGCCACGAGTCGAAATTCGTCTTCCCGAATGGTTGTTACATCTGTGAGGTCGAGATCGATCCCAATACCGGCGTCGTTCGGGTCGCCCGCTTCTGTGGAGTCGATGACGTCGGCACGGCCGTCCATCCAGTGATCGTCCATGGGCAGACGTGCGGCGGCATTGTTCAAGGCATTGCGCAAGCTCTCTATGAAACCGTTGTCTATGACGATGCCGGCCAGCTCTTGTCGGCCTCGTTAATGGACTATACACTGCCGCGCGCAGACGATATTCCGAGTCTCACACTGGAAATCGACGAGACGGCGCCGACGCCAACAAACCCACTTGGCGCCAAGGGAGCCGGGGAAGCTGGTTGTCTCGGGGCTCCGCCAGCCGTTGTGGGTGCCGTTATGAACGCGCTCACACCCTTTGGTGTCCGACACCTCGATATGCCGCTGACGCCGCTAAGGGTGTGGGAGGCAATCCAGGCTGCGGGCACTCGGGGGCTAAGTTGAATTTCAATGAGTACCGCGGATTGTAGTCTTTTGGACGAGAGCCGCGTGTGAACATGCCCGCCCAGGCCCCTCCGCCGTTACCACCTCCGGCTCTTCCTCGGTAACCGTGATATCGCCCTTGCTTGTCTTCGCGAGTTTGTCGGCGGGTGATATCGGCGGTCCTTCTTGCTGGCCGAAGTCGTAACCAGTCGAGCCGCCGCCTGTTGTGTTTTTACCGCACCCGCCGGAGCCAATAAAGCTGCCATATGGCTGCAACGCATCACTCAGGGATGCGCAAGTGAATCCGCTCCCGAGCTGCATTTCTGCTTTGTCGGACGTGCGGGTCTGGCATACAGCTCCGGCCGAACCTGATCGAACAGCGACTTGAACGATGCGAAATCTTGGCAAGCGTGACGCCGCAAGCGTTTCGCTGCCGCTGACCGCTGCCCAACCAAAAACGCATTTTAGAAACGGCGCTCAACCTTTGCCTTTTTGCAATTAAATTCCCTGTTCTCGCTTTTAAATTCCTTGATCTTCGTAATATTTTCCCTGTTAATTTAGATAGGGAATTGTCTGAGAGGTCCCTGCGGCACAGTGTTTTCCTACGCCAAAACCGTCTCCGGATGCCTCAAAATCGCGAAATTCCCTGTTAAATTCCCTGATAGCACGGAAATTGCGGGTACCGACGAAGCCGGCCATGCATTCCAATTTGAAGCCGGCCGGGTATTCCGATCGGAAGCCGGCCACCCTTGGCGTCAATCGCATGGGTCGATTTGATGATGTCGTT